>Ga0307511_10000025_pt1 | contig 112344 bp, 99 predicted proteins | sample 13_EM_MG_FD_200266 | JGI IMG/M metagenome (GOLD analysis project Ga0307511, IMG submission 200266) | Populus trichocarpa ectomycorrhiza microbial communities from riparian zone in the Pacific Northwest, United States - 13_EM | ecosystem: Host-associated > Plants > Roots > Unclassified | place...
CCTACTCGGCCGTCACCACCTACCTGGACGCGGTGAAGGCCTCCGGCACCGACGACACGGCCACCGTGATGAAGAAACTCAAGTCGATGACGGTGAACGACTTCTTCGCCAAGAACGGCAAGATTCGTGAAGATGGCCGCTTCCTGCACGACTTCTACCTGGTGCAGGTGAAAAAGCCTTCCGAGTCCAAGGAACCCTGGGACTACTACAACGTGAAGGCCACCATCCCCGCTGCCGAAGCCACGCAGCCGATGTCGGCCTCGCGCTGCCCGCTGGTGAAGAAGTCGTAATTCTCCGTACGCAGTCCGAAGAGAATTCATCGCGGGCCCTGCTGGCCGGACCCGCGATGAAACCGCAACACTTTCGCAATCCGTCGCACGCGACAAAGCAGATGCAGCCACGCCCATGACCCAAATCTTCGGCATCCCCGTGCAAGCCCTGATGGGCCAGCTCATGCTGGGCCTGGTCAACGGCTCGTTCTACGCCGTGCTGAGCCTGGGGCTGGCGGTGATTTTCGGCATGCTCAACATCATCAACTTCGCGCACGGCGCGCTGTACATGATGGGCGCGATGCTGGCGTGGATGGGCATGAACTACCTGGGCCTGGGCTACTGGTGGGCCCTGCTGCTGGCCCCGCCGGTGGTCGGCCTGGTCGGCGTCATCATCGAGCGCAGCATGCTGCAATGGCTGTACAAGCTCGACCACCTCTATGGCCTGCTGCTGACTTTCGGCCTGGCCCTGGTCCTGGAAGGCCTGTTCCGCTCGCAGTACGGCGTTTCCGGCCAGCCTTATTCGATTCCCGAGGAACTCTCCGGCGCCTTCAACCTTGGCTTCATGTTCCTGCCCAAGTACCGTGCCTGGGTGATCGTCTCCTCGCTGCTGGTCTGCTTCGGCACCTGGTTCCTGATCGAGAAGACCCGCCTGGGCGCCTACCTGCGCGCCGCCACCGAGAACCCGCGCCTGACGCAGGCCTTCGGCATCAACGTGCCGCTGATGGTGATGCTGACCTACGGCTTCGGCGTCGCGCTGGCCGGTTTCGCCGGCGTGCTCGCCGCCCCCGCATTGCAGGTGAGTCCGCTGATGGGCTCGAACCTGATCATCATCGTGTTCGCGGTGGTGGTGATCGGCGGCATGGGCTCCATCCTCGGTTCCATCATCACCGGCCTGGGCCTGGGAGTGGTCGAGGGCCTGACCAAGGTGTTCTACCCCGAAGCATCCTCCACCGTGGTGTTCATCATCATGGTGATCGTGCTGCTGATCCGGCCTGCCGGCCTGTTCGGCCGCGAGAAATAAGCAGGCGCACATGAACAAGAACCTCAACCTGATCGGCTACGGCATCGGCTTCGTACTGCTGCTGATCGCCCCCATGGTGGTCTACCCCGTGCTGGTGATGAAGGTGCTGTGCTACGCCCTGTTCGCCTGCGCCTTCAACCTGCTGCTGGGCTACACCGGCCTGCTCTCCTTCGGCCATGCCGCCTTTTTCGGCACCTCGGCCTATGTGGCCGGGCATGCACTCAAGGTATGGGGCTTTCCCACCGAGATCGGCCTGTTGGTCGGCATGCTCGCCTCCACCGCGCTGGGTTACGTCTTCGGCAGCCTGGCGATCCGCCGCCAGGGCATCTACTTCGCCATGGTGACCCTGGCCCTGGCGCAGATGATCTTTTTCTACTTCCTGCAGGCACCGTTCACCGGCGGCGAGGACGGACTGCAGGGTGTACCGCGCGGCAAGCTGCTGGGCTTCATCGACCTTTCCGACGACCACAATCTCTACTACTTCGTGCTGGCGATTTTCGTCTTCGCCTTCTGGCTGATCTACCGCACCATCCACTCGCCGTTCGGCCAGATCCTCAAGGCGATCCGCGAGAACGAGCCGCGCGCCATCTCGCTGGGCTACGACGTCAACAAGTACAAGCTGCTGGCCTTCGTGCTCTCCGCCTCCCTGGCCGGGCTGGCGGGGGCAACGAAACTACTCGTATTTCGCTTCGCCACCCTGTCGGATGCCTACTGGCACACCTCCGGCGAAGTGGTGCTGATGACCCTGCTCGGCGGCCTGGGCACCGTACTCGGCCCGGTAGTCGGCGCCGGCGTGATCATCACCCTGCAGGACGAGCTGTCGGACAAGGTCGGTTCGTGGGTGACGGTGATCATGGGCGCAATCTTTGTTGTCTGCGTGCTGGCGTTCCGGCGCGGCATCGTCGGCGAGATCGCGGCCCTGCTCAAGCGCTTCTCCGGCAAGGCGCCGCAGCGGTAAGGCCGCGCTTCTCGGTGGCCATGCGCCTGGGGCCCTAGAGCAGCACGATGCCGTCCAGCTCCGCCTGGCACTTGTTGCGGATAATGGCGACGAACTCCTCGACGTAGGCCCGAGTCGCGTTGGCCTTGGGCGTCACCGCATAGAGGTCGCTCCACAACCCCTTGGCGCCGATGCGCTTGGCGACCACGTAGTCGTAGTCGACGTAGTTCTTCACCCCCCAGTTGGGCAGCGCGGCAATGCCGCGCCGGCTCGCCACCAGTTGCAGGATGGCGATCGTCAGTTCCGTGGTGCGCCGCTTGAGCTTGATGCCGGCGGGCGCCAGCACCTGGCGGATCAGGTCGATGCGCTCTTCCGGCACCGGGTAGGTGATCAGCGTCTCCCCTTCCAGGTCGGCCGCCTCGATGCGCCGCCGCGCGCGCAGGCGATGCTCGACCGGCAGCACCGCGAGTATCTCGAAGCGGAACAAGGGCAGTGCCGCGTACTCGCGCCCGCGCGGCCGGTCGGAGGCGATCACCAGGTCGGCCTTGCCTTTCTTGATCAGGTCCAGCGGATCGCTGTGAAACCCGGCGACGAGGTCGATCTCCACCTCAGGCCAGCGCTTGCGAAATTCATCCATCACCGGCATCAGCCAGTCGAAACAGGTGTGGCATTCGAGAGCGATGCGCAGTTCGCCGCGCGTCTCGCCCTTCAGGCGCTCCAGGTCGCGCTCCGCCTCGCCGATATCCGCAAGGGTCACGCGGGCCAGTTGCAACAGGCGCTGCCCGGCGGTGGTAAAGCGCAAGCCCGCGTTGGTCCGCGTGAATAGCGCGATGCCATAGTGCTCCTCGACCGCGCGCACCTGGTGCGACAGGGCCGATTGGGTCAGGTGCACTTGCGCGGCGGCGGCGGCCAGCTTGCCGGTTTCGGCGATGGCGACGAGGGAACGGAGATGGCGGATTTCGAGCATCAAGCCACTCCGATGGGATCGAGTTGAATTCTATTCATAAGGTGTTGACAAGCTTTCGCTTGATTGTAGCCCGGCGCGGGCCGAAACTCCAGCCTTCCGCAATTCCTGACAAGAAGATCATCATGGCAAGCACCCACATCCTCGGCTACCCGCGCATCGGCGCGCAGCGCGAGCTCAAATTCGCCCTCGAAGCGTTCTGGCGCGGCGAGGCCGACGAAGCCTACCTACGCGGCATCGGCCACGAGCTGCGCACGCTCAACCGCCAGCGCCAGGCCCAGCGCCTGTCCATGGTGGCGGGCGGCGACTTCGCCTACTACGACCTGATGCTCAACCACATGGTGATGCTGGGCTGCCCGCCGAAGCGCTTTGGCCGCGATGTCGCCAAGCCGACACTGGCCGATTACTTCGCCTACGCCCGCGGCGACGCGAAGCAACCGGCGCTGGAGATGACCAAATGGTTCGATACCAACTACCATTACCTGGTCCCCGAACTGGACCAGGACAGCAAATTCGACGGCGATTTCAGCGAATACATTGGGGCCATCACGGAAGCCCTGAGCGCAGGCAAGGCGGTCAAGCCGGTACTGATCGGCCCGGTCACGTTCCTGCGCCTGTCCAAGAGCCATCAGGAAGGTTTCGACCGCCTGCGCCTGCTGCCCGCGCTGGCCCAGGCCTATGCGCGCCTGCTGGGGCAACTCAAGGCGCTGAAGATCGAGTGGGTGCAGATCGACGAGCCCATCCTGTGCCTCGCGCTGGAACAGGAGTGGCTGGACGCGTTCGATACCGCCTACAAAATACTCGCCGCCGACGCGCCCAGGCTGCTGCTGGCGACCTACTTCGACAGCGCGGCCGACCATGCGGAGCGCGTGGCGCGATTGCCGGTGCAAGGCGTGCACCTGGACCTGGTGCGCGCGCCCGACCAGCTTGGCGCCTGGACCGGGGTGCTTCCATCCGATTGGGTCCTCTCCGCCGGCATCATTGACGGTCGCAACATCTGGCGCACCGACCTGCGCCGCGCCCTTGACCTGCTGCGTCCCCTGCACGAAGCGCTGGGCGAGCGCCTGTGGATCGCGTCTTCCTGCTCGCTGTTGCACGTGCCGATCTCGCTGGACCACGAGCAATCGCTGGACCCGGAGATCCGCAACTGGCTGGCCTTCGCCGACCAGAAGGTGGAGGAATTGCAGGTTCTGGGCCGGGCCCTGAACGAAGGCGAAGCCGCCGTCGCCGCGCAATTGGCGGCCGCGGGTGCCGCGCTCGCCGCCCGCCGCGCCTCGCGCCGCGTGGTCAATGACGTGGTGCAAAAGCGCGTCGCGGAAGTGAGCGCGCAAATGGTCGAACGCGCCAGCGCCTTCCCCGCGCGCATCGCCAAGCAGCGCGCCATTCTCAAGCTGCCGCCCTTCCCCACCACCACCATCGGCTCCTTCCCGCAGACCCCGGAAATCCGCAGGTTGCGCGCCGCCTACAAGCGCCACGAAATCGGCCACCTCGTCCACCTGAACGGCATGCGCGAGCAGATCCGCCTGGCCGTCGAAAAGCAGGAGCAGTACGGGCTGGACGTGCTGGTGCACGGCGAAGCCGAGCGCAACGACATGGTCGAGTACTTCGGCGAGCAACTGCTGGGCTACACCTTCACCGCCAACGGCTGGGTGCAGAGCTACGGCTCGCGCTGCGTCAAGCCACCGGTGATCTATGGCGACGTCTACCGCCCCGAACCGATGACCGTGGACTGGACCAGCTACGCGCAAACCCTGACCGACAAGCCGATGAAAGGCATGCTCACCGGCCCGGTCACCATGCTGCAGTGGTCCTTCGTTCGCGACGACCAGCCGCGCGCCGCCACCGCGCTGCAGATCGCCCTGGCCCTGCGCGATGAAGCCGTCGACCTGGAGAAAGCCGGCATCCGCATGGTGCAGATCGACGAGCCCGCGCTGCGCGAAGGCCTGCCGCTGAAAAAAAAGGACTGGCCGGCGTACCTCGAGTGGGCGGTGCGCGCCTTCCGTATCTCGGCCGCCGGGGTGCGCGACGAGACGCAGATCCACACCCACATGTGCTACGCCGAGTTCAACGATATCCTGCCCTCGATCGCGGCGCTGGACGCCGACGTGATCACCATCGAGACCTCGCGCTCGGACATGGAACTGCTCGACGGTTTCGGGACCTTCAAGTACCCTAACGAGATCGGTCCCGGCGTCTACGATATCCACTCGCCGCGCATCCCTACGGTGGAGGCGATGGTGCGCCTGCTCGACAAGGCGGCAGCGGTGGTGCCGGCCGAGCGCCTGTGGGTGAATCCGGATTGCGGCCTGAAGACGCGCATCTGGAGCGAGGTCGATGCGGCGCTCACCAACATGGTGGCGGCGGCGCGCATCGCGCGCGAGAAACACCTGGGGGACCAGCGCGCCGCCTGAGGCGCAACGAAGGGGCGGGTGCGCATGGCGCCCGCCGCCCCGTTCAGGCGCAGGTCACTTGCGCTTGAAGTCCTCGCCGCCGATGTAGATGCGGTTCCAGGTCGGGCTGATCACCAGTTCGTTGATGCAGGCGCGCGCCGGCATCTCGGCGACAAAGCGGATGCTGCGGCCCAGGTCTTCCTCCTGCAGCATGCGCGCGCGCTCGGCCTGGGAAGGCGGGACCGGGCGCTTTTCCAGGATAGGCGTGGCCACCTCTCCCGGGCAGATCACGGTGGCACGCAGGCCGGCCACGCATTCCTCGATATTGAACGAGTGCGTGAGCGCCATCAGCGCCGCCTTGCTGGCGATGTAGGCCGGGCCGGTGAGGTAACTCGGGTACCAGCCGGCGAACGAGGCGATGTTGATCACCGTGCCCGAGCCCTTGGCGCGCATGGCGTGCAGCACAGCCAGCGAGGTGTACATCGCGCCGTTCAGGTTGATGGCGAATACCTTGTCGAAGGTTTCGGCATCGGTCTCCTTCCAGAAACGCTTGGGGAAATTCACGCCCGCGCTATTGACCAGCACGTCGACCGTGCCGTGCTTGGCGAGGATTTTTTCCGCAACGGCCTTGACGGCGTCACGGTCGCCCACGTCCAGCGGCATCGCGCTCACTTCACCTCCCGCGCCGGCCTGCGCATTTGCCTGCTGGGCGGCGGCATCCAGCTTGGCCGCGTCACGCCCGGAGATGATCACCTTGCAGCCGGCCTTCGCCAGTTCGGTCGCGCCCGCCAGACCGATGCCGCTGCCCCCGCCCGTCACCCAGGCGACTTGTCCCGCGATCCCATGACTCATTTGCCTATCCTCCCAGCGGCGCCGGCCACGCATTGTTTACGCGCCGCATCCACGGCCTGGAAATGCGGCCGGTCCTTGAGCATTTTCATGTACGGCTTGATTTCGGCGATGCCTTCGAGCATGTCGGCGCCATAGATGATCTTGGTCGTCATGCTGACCAGCGGCAGGTGCACGAAAGCGGCGAAGTCCGCGTGCGTAAGCTGCCCGCCCATCAGGTAAGGGGCAAAGCGCGCCAGGGCCTTGAAGGCGTTGACGCCGCGCTCCAGGTCCTTTTTTGCCTGCGCCTTCACGTCGTCGGACACCGTGCCGCCGAAGAACGCCAGCGGATAGAGGCGGCGCGAGGGCAGCTCCATGTAAAGCTCCAGCACCACGCACATCTCGCGCACCTTGGCGCGCGCGTACGCGTCCCCCGGATACATCGGCGGCTGCGGATGTGTCTCCTCGATGTAGTCGCTGATCGCCAGCGATTCCGAGAGCGGCCCCTGCGGGGTGCGGATATAGGGAATCTTGCCGGCCGGCGAGTCGATGCCCATGCGCTGCTTCTCGTCGGTCCAGACTTCCACCTCCTCGAAGGCGACGCCCTTTTCCAGCAGCGCCAGCTTGACCTTGTTGTAGTAGTTGCTTGCGGCGACGCCGCATAGTTGCATCATCGGTACTGTCTCCTGTCGAAGATTTTCCGGCCATGCCGGGCGCGGCCATTTTCCGAGTATTTATGGCGGATTACTAGTGTTAACATCGTTATCCGCCGCTTTTATCCGCGCTATTCTCCCCAGCGGTTTTCCTCTGGGGCAGCCTTTCCTACAAAGCCAGACAAACATGAAAGATTTCTCCAAGGACGCCCTCACCGTCGGCATCGCCGGCACCGGGGCCATGGGCCGCGGCATCGCGCAGATCGCGGTGCAAAGCGGCGCGCAGGTATTGCTGTTCGACGCCATGGATGGCGCGGCGCAAAAAGCGAAAGACTATATTTCCGGCATGCTCGCCAAGCTGGGCGAGAAAGGCAAGCTGACCGCCGAGCAGGTGCAAAGCGCGAATCACCGCCTGGTGGTGGCAAGCCGAGTCGAAGACCTGGCGCCGTGTGATCTGATCGTTGAAGCGATCATCGAGAACCTGGGCATCAAGAAGGAGTTTTTCCAGAAACTGGAGGCGGTGACGCGCGAAGATGCCATCCTCGCCACCAACACGTCTTCGCTCTCGGTCACCTCGATCGCCGCTGCCTGCAAGCGCCCCGAGCGCGTCGCCGGTTACCACTTCTTCAACCCGGTGCCGCTGATGCGCATCGTCGAAGTGGTCGCGGGTGCGCGCACCAATCCGGCCGCGTGCGATGCCCTGACGGTACTCGCCAAGCGCATGGGCCACACCGCCGTCACCGCGCAGGACACGCCCGGCTTCATCGTCAACCACGCGGGGCGCGGCTACGGCACCGAAGCGCTGCGCATCCTTGGCGAAGGCGTGGCGGAGTTCCACCAGATCGACCGTGTCATGACCGACGCCGCCGGCTTCCGCCTCGGCCCCTTCGAGCTGCTCGACCTCACCGGCCTGGATGTTTCGCACCCGGTAATGGAATCGATCTACCGCCAGTACTACGAAGAACCGAAGTACAAGCCCTCGGTGATCGGCCAGTTGCGCAAGGACGCGGGCCTGCTGGGTCGCAAGACCGGCCGCGGCTTCTACAACCACGAGGGCGGCAAGCAGGAAGTCTTCCCCGACGCGCCGGCGCCCGCCAAGGCCGACCTGCCAGTGTGGGTCAGCAAGGCGTACCCGGAAGGCCACGCGATCGCCACCGACCTGCTCGCCCGGCTCGGCGTGCCTACCGAGTACGGCACGGTGCCCACCGGCGACGCGCTGATCGTGCTCACCCCACTTGGTACGGACGCCACCAACGCCGCGCTCGATGAGGGCGTGGACCCAACCCGCGCCGTGGCCCTCGACACCCTGCTGCCGCTCGTCAAGCGCCGCACCCTGATGGGCACGCCGGCGACCCGCCCGGAATTTCGCAGCGCCGCGCACGGTATTTTCGCCGCCGATGGCGTACCCGTGACGATGACGCGCGACTCCGCCGGCTTCGTGGCGCAGCGCATCCTCGCCATGATCGTCAACATCGGCTGCGACATCGCGCAGCAGCGCGTGTGCACCCCCGCCGACCTGGACCTGGCCGTGACCCTGGGCCTGTCTTACCCCAAGGGGCCGCTGGCATTTGGCGACGCGCTAGGCGCGCAGAAAATCCTCACCATCCTGCGCAACATCAACCAGCTCACCGGCGACCCGCGCTACCGCCCCAGCCCCTGGCTGATCCGCCGCGCGCGCCTGGGGCTATCGCTGCTGACGCCGGAGTAAGCTGCCGGGCTAATGGGGCTGATGCGCCGAAAAAACCAGCCGCGTTTTGTACACTACAGCCTTGAAATAAAACCGGGTTTTTCATCAGAATTCGCATTTAGAACACCCACTTACCGAAAGACGCCATCATGTTGAACGCTTATCTCTACGACGGCCTGCGCACCCCCATCGGCCGCCACGCCGGCAAGCTCGCCGGGGTCCGCCCGGACGACCTGGCCGCCACCGCGATCGCCGCGCTGGTCAAGCGCAACGGCTTCAAGCCGGAGCAGATTTCCGACGTCATCCTCGGTTGCGTCAACCAGGGCGGCGAGGATTGCCGCAACGTGGCGCGCTTCGCCACCCTGCGCTCCGGCCTGCCGCCCACCACCCCGGGCGTCACCGTGAACCGCCTGTGCGCCTCCGGCCTGCAAGCCGTGGTCGATGCTTCGCGCGCGATCACCGCCGGCGAAGGCGAGCTGTACATCGCCGGCGGCGTCGAGAGCATGAGCCGCGCGCCTTTCGTGATGGGCAAGTCCGAGTCGGCCTACAGCCGCGACGTCAAGCTCTACGACACCACCATCGGCGCCCGCTTCACCAACCCGAAGATCGCCGCCGTCTACGGCGACCATTCGATGCCGCAGACCGGCGACAACGTCGCCAAGGAATTCGGCATCACCCGCGAGCAGGCCGATGAGTTCGCCCTCGGCTCGCAGTCCAAGTTCGCCGCCGCGCAGAAGGACGGCTTCATGGCCGGCGAGATCCTGCCGGTCGAAGTGCCCGCCAAGAACAAGAAGGACCCGGCCGTGCTGGTGAGCGTGGACGAGCACCCGCGCGAGACCACCATCGAAACCCTGACCAAGCTCAAGAGCCTGTTCGACGGCGGCGTGGTCACCGCCGGCAACGCCTCGGGCGTGAACGACGGCGCCGCCGCCCTGTTCATCGGCTCCAAGGCTGCCGGCGAGAAGATCGACAAGAAGCCGATGGTGCGCATCCTCGCCGCGGCATCCGCCGCGGTCGAGCCGCGCATCATGGGCGTGGGCCCGGCGTTCGCGATTCCCCTGGCCCTGCAGCGCGCCGGCTTGACGCTCAAGGACATGGACGTCATCGAGATCAACGAAGCCTTTGCCTCTCAGGTACTCGGCTGCCTGTCCATCCTCAAGGTGGACTTCAAGGACCCGCGCGTCAACCCGAACGGCGGCGCGATCGCCGTCGGCCACCCGCTGGGCGCTTCCGGCGCGCGCGTGGCGCTGACCGCCGCCCGCCAGCTCGAGCGCACCGGCGGCCGCTACGCCGCGGTTTCCCTCTGTATCGGTGTCGGCCAGGGCCTGGCCATCATCATCGAACGCGTTTGATCGTTACGATGCCCGCACAGCTACTGGTCGAGCAGCGCGGCCCTGTCCTGCTGCTCACCATCAGCAACCCCGAGGCGCGTAACGCCCTCGGGCCCGAGATCTATGCGGGGGCGCTGGCTGCCTTCACCACGCCGGACCCGTCGGTGCGCGCCATCGTGCTCACCGGCGCGGACGGCGTGTTCTGCGGCGGCGGCAACCTGAACCGCTTGCAGGACACACAGAAAACCAAAACGCCCGCCTTCCAGGCCGAGAGCATCGAGAACCTGCACAAGCTGGTACGCGCCATGCGCACCTGTCCCAAGCCGGTGATCGCAGCCGTTGAAGGCCCGGCTGCCGGCGCGGGCTTTTCGATCGCGCTTTGCTGCGACATGATCGTCGCCGCCGAAGATGCGAAATTCGTCATGGCCTACGTGAAGATCGGCGTCAGCCCGGATGGCGGCGGCAGCTACAGCCTCGCCTCCCTTCTACCGCGCCAACTCGCCTTCGAGCTGCTGGCGACCGGCGACACCATCGGCCCGGCGCGCCTGCATGCGCTCGGCGTGGTCAACCAGGTCACGCCGCCCGGCGGCGCGCTGGATGCCGCGATGAAGATGGCCGAGCGCCTCTCGCAAGGCGCCAGCGTCGCGCAGGGCCGCATCAAGCGACTGGTCGGCAGCGCCGCCGAAGCGCACTTCAGCGCCCACCTGGACCTGGAGCGCGACAACTTCGCGGAAGCGCTGTTCGAACCCGAAGCGCGCGAAGGCATCGCCGCCTTTCTCGAAAAACGCAAACCGGATTTCATCGGCAAGACCTGACGCCAACACGAGCAGACTCAAAAATATGTTCGAAGAATTCATGGGGACAAAACCGGTAGCGGACGCACAGAAGTTCGACACCGGCGCATTGGCGGATTACCTGAAAGCTCACGTGGACGGCTTCAAGGGTGACCTGACGGTGGCGCAATTCAAGGGCGGGCAATCCAACCCCACCTTCAAGTTGTCGGCCGGCGGCACCAACTACGTGCTGCGCAGCAAGCCGGCCCCCAAGGCCAAGTTGCTACCCTCGGCGCACGCCATCGAGCGCGAATTCCGGGTGCAGGATGCGCTCTCGAAAAACGGCTTTCCGGCGGCGCGCATGTATGCGCTGTGCGAAGACGAGGACGTGATCGGGCGAGCCTTCTACCTCATGGAAATGGTCGAGGGCCGCGTGCTCTGGGACCAGGGGCTGCCGGACATGAGCGGCGCGCAGCGGCGCGAGATTTATGAGGAAATGAACCGTGTGATCGCCGCGCTGCACACGGTGGATTACAAGGCCATTGGCCTTGCGTCCTACGGCAAGCCGGGCAATTATTTCGCGCGCCAGATCGAGCGCTGGAGCAAGCAGTACAAGCTCGCCGAGACCGAGAGCATCCCGGCGATGGACCAGCTGATCGAGTGGCTGCCGCAGAACATCCCGGCGGGCGACGAGACGGCCATCGTACACGGCGACTACCGGCTGGACAACATGATCTTCCACCCGGCCGAGCCGAAGATATTGGCCGTGCTCGACTGGGAACTGTCCACCCTGGGGCACCCGATGGCGGACTTTTCGTATCACTGCATGAGCTGGCACATAGCACCCGGCCAGTTCCGCGGCATCGGCGGCCTGGACCTGGCCGCGCTGAACATCCCGAACGAGGCCGAGTACATCGCCATGTACGCGAAGAACACCGGCCACGCGGTCAATACCAAGGACTGGGGCTTCTACATGGCCTACAACATGTTCCGCATGGCCGGCATCCTGCAGGGCATCATGAAGCGCTACGTGGACGGTACCGCCGCCAGCCAGCAGGCCCTGGATGCCGGCAAGCGCGCAAAACCCATGGCCGAGATGGGCTGGGCGCAAGTGGAAAAAATGCAAAAGCCGGCATAGACAACGAGTCAAGACGAGGAGCAAAAAATGGATTTCGATTTCACCCCAAAAGTCAAAGAGATGCAAGGGCGCGTCACGCGCTTCATGGATCAGCACATCTACCCCAACGAGCATCGCCACACCGCCGAGATCGCCGAGAACCGTGCCAAGGGCAATCCCTGGGTGCCGCTCAAGCTCGTCGACGAACTGAAGGAAAAGGCGCGCGCCGAGGGCCTGTGGAACCTGTGGCGCCCGAAGAGCCACGGCGGTACGCTGACCAACCTGGAATACGCGCCCCTGTGCGAGATCATGGGCAGCATCTACTGGGCGCCCGAAGTGTTCAACTGCTCGGCGCCGGACACCGGCAACATGGAGACCCTGCTGCGCTACGGCACACCCGCGCACGTCGAGCAATGGGCCCAGCCGCTGCTGGAAGGCAAGATTCGCTCGTGCTTCGCGATGACCGAACCGGAAGTGGCCTCGTCCGACGCCACCAACATCCAGTCCAGCATCCGCCGCGAAGGCAACGAGTACGTAATCAACGGCCACAAGTGGTGGTCCTCCGGCGCGCCCGATCCGCGCTGCAAGATTTTCATCTTCATGGGCAAGACCGATCCCGAGGCGGCGCGCCATTCGCAGCAGTCCATGGTCCTGATTCCGCGCGACGCCCCGGGCGTCACCGTGGTGCGCCCGATGAGCGTGTTCGGCTACGACGACGCGCCGCATGGCCACGCCGAGACCCTGTTCGAGAATGTCCGTGTGCCGGTGGACAACATCCTGCTGGGCGAAGGCCGCGGCTTTGAAATCGCCCAGGGCCGCCTGGGGCCGGGGCGCATCCACCACTGCATGCGTACCATCGGCATCGCCGAGCGCGCGCTGGCCTTCATGTGCCGTCGCGCCTCCTCGCGCGTGGCCTTCGGCAAGCGCATCTCCGAGCAGACCGTGACGCAGGAGCGCATTGCCGAAGCGCGCATCATGATCGACAGCACGCGCCTGCTGGTGCTCAAGGCCGCCTACATGATGGACACCGTGGGCAACAAGGTGGCCAAGAGCGAGATCGCGATGATCAAGGTGCTGGCGCCCAATGTCGCCTGCAAGGTGCTCGACTGGGCCATCCAGGTCCACGGCGCGGGTGGCCTCTCGCAGGATTTTCCGCTTGCCGAGATGTACGCCCACCAGCGCGCACTGCGCTTTGCGGACGGCCCGGACGAAGTGCACCGCAACGCGATCGCCAAGCTGGAGCTGGGCAGGCACGCCGCAACGAGCGAGCCGGTGGAGATGCCGATCACGCGCGGCTAGCCCGCCGCCCAACAACCGCGCCATCCGGCAGGAGTAGGATGCGCACGTGCCCGGCCCCGCGCCGGGCTTTTCAACTCAAGTCCCCCAACAAATCGCCAACCAGCGCAGGAGCACACATGATCGACGTCTACAGCTGGGCCACGCCCAACGGCCACAAAATCCACATCATGCTGGAAGAGTGCAAGCTCTCCTATCGCGCGCATCCGGTGGATATCGGCCAGGGTGACCAGTTCAAGCCGGAATTCCTGGCGATCAGCCCGAACAACAAGATTCCCGCGATGACCGATTCGGACGGGCCGGACGGCAAGCCGATTTCCCTGTTTGAATCCGGCGCGATGCTGGTGTACCTGGCGGGCAAGACCGGCAAGTTCCTCGGCAAGACCGACCGTGAGCGCTACAACACCCTGCAATGGCTGATGTTCCAGATGGGCGGCTTCGGCCCGATGCTCGGCCAGGCCCACCACTTCCGCAACTACGCCAACGACAAGATCGAGTACGCGATCAACCGCTACACCAACGAAGCCAGGCGCCTGTACGGCGTGATCGACACGCAACTGGGCAAGACGCCCTATATCGCCGGCAAGAGCTTGAGCATCGCCGACATCGCGATCTGGCCCTGGATGCGCAACTGGAAAGGCCAGGGCATCGACATGGACGCGCTGCCGAACGTGAAGCGCTGGTACACCGAACTGGAGGCGCGCCCGGCATTCAAGCGCGGCGTCACGGTGCTGGCCGATCTGCGCAAGCCGGGGATGGACGACAAGGCGAAGGAAATCCTGTTCGGCGCGACGCAATATCAGAAACGCTGATGCGACACTAAACCATAGCACATCAGCCAAACACAAACGGGCGCCACTGGCGCCCGTTTGTGTTTGCGTTCGTCCTGCTACAGCCCGGCGCGGATCACACCCACGGCAAGCCCTTCGATCTCCAGCGGATCACGGCGCAGGTCCACCACGATGGGCGCGAAGTCCGGATTCTCGGCCACCAGTTCGACGGTGGATCCCTTCTTGTAAAAGCGCTTCACCGTCACCTCGTTGTCCAGCCGCGCGACCACGATCTGGCCGTTGCGCGCTTCGCTCTGGCTGTGCACCGCCAGGAGGTCGCCGTCCAGAATGCCCACGTCCTTCATCGACAGGCCCTTGACCTTGAGCAGGTAGTCCGCCTTCGGGTTGAACATCGAGGGGTCGACCGGCACGTTGCGGTCCACATTCTGCTCTGCCAGAATGGGACTGCCGGCAGCGACGCGGCCGATCAGCGGTAGCGCGATGATCGATTGCAGGGTGCCGGAAATCTGCTCGGCAAGCTGGATGCCGCGGGCAGTGCCGGAGGTCAGCTCGATGGCGCCCTTGCGCGCCAGGGCGCGCAGATGCTCCTCGGCGGCATTCGGAGACTTGAAGCCGAAGACGGTACAGATTTCGGCCCGGGTAGGCGGCAAGCTGGTTTGCTTGACGGTATCACGGATGAATTCAAGAATCTCTGTCTGGCGCGCGGTGAGTTTTAGCGACATCGCGACTCCCTGTAAAATTGATACTATCTATTTATACAGTAAGATTGCAACGATTGCAATAGTCTCGTGCAAAAGCAGCCAAAAGCGATGAAAACCGCCCTCTCACTAGTGCCCGCCTACGTCACCCGCGACGGCTCGGAAATCCGCGAACTGATGCATCCGCAGGTGCACGGCGCGGGGCTGAACGTGGCGAACCAGAGCCTGGCTGAAGCGACCGTGATGCCGGGCCAGCGCACAGTGCTGCACAAGCACGTGCTGACCGAAGAGCTGTATCACCTCACGGCCGGGCGCGGCATCATGACCCTGGGCGAAGCGCGCTTCGCGGTGAGCGCGGGCGATACCGTATGTATCCCGCCCGGCACCGCGCACTGTATCGAGAACGATGGCGCGGACAAGCTGACCTTGCTGTGCGCCTGCAGCCCGGCGTATGCGCACGAAGACACGGTATTGCTGGAGTAGCGCCGGGGTACCGCTTCGCCCTGACACAGCTTTGCCCCGGCACCGCCTGGTCCTGGCACCGCCTGCTCCTATTTCGCCGACCACTCCCCGGCGCTGCCCAATACCTGACGGAACTCGCCGTCCGTGCCCAGCGCCGCGCGCGCTTTCGCATCGCCCTTCAGATAGGCATCCCAAAAGTCCAGGCTCACCTGCTCGATCAGCGGCGCATGCACCTTGCGGTTCTGCTCGCTCCAGGAGCGCATCTCCGGCTGGCCGTTGTAGAGCATGTGATTGGCGCCCTTGAGCACCAGCAGGTATTTGTCCGGCGCCGGCATGTACTTGTAGGGCAGCGCGCGGCTCTCGGGGGTGATCTTCGGGGTCAGCGGCACCTTGTCCTCGGTGCCGGTCAGGCTCATGAAGGGAATGCGGATGGCGGCGTAGCGCGCGGGCATGTCGCCTTCCGCGCCCCAGGTCGCCGGGCTCATGGCGATCGCCGCGCGGATGCGCGGATCGGCGCGGGTGCCGCCAAAGCGCGCCTGCTCGCCGGTAGCTGCCAGGGTGGTCTGGGCGCCGAAAGAATGGCCGGCCAAACCGATGCGCGAAAGGTCGGCGCGCGCCAGCAACGGGTCGCCCAGGTTGCGGCGGCGCTCCACTTCATCAATCACGAAGCTCACGTCGCCCACGCGCAAGGCGAGGTTCTTCGCGCTCATCGCTTCCCGGGCGCTGCCCATGGCGGCGCGCAGGCCCTTGTCTTTCCACAGCCCCTCATCGCTGCCGGCGTGCTGCAGGTGGATCACGATATAGCCGTGGCGTGACCACGCCTCACCCCACATCGCACCGCCGCCGCGCGAGCCACCCAGGCCGTGGGAAAACAGCACCACCGGAAACGAACCGCCGCCCGGCGGCACGCGCAGGCGCACCGGCACGACGCGATTGCGCCCGGTGTCGGTCCAATCCTGGTCGATCACCTGGACGGCGTTGTCGCGGGGCGTGACCTGCGCCTGCGCGCCCGCCAGGGAGGCTGCGCAAAGCAGGAGAACAACAAGCAGGCGGCGCGCGAAATTCATGACGCCAACTCTAGCGCGCCGCGGTCTGTCCAGGTGTTTCCAGTTGTTGCAGTCTGCTACAAACCCGCAAGCCCCTAGTGCTTGCTGCCGCTGGCCTGCCCTGCGGCAGGCATGAACAACTGCGCCGCATCGATAGCGTCAAAACTGTAGGCCTTGTGGCAGAACTCGCAGTTGACCCCAATGCTGCCGCGCTCGGCGAGAATACCTTCGACCTCGCCCTGCCCCAGCATGCGCAGCATGCCGGACACGCGCTCGCGGTTGCAGCGGCAACGGAACGCGGCATGGCGCTCGTTGAACAGGCGCAGGTCGAACTCATGAAACAGGCGCCGCAGCACCTCGCGCGGGTTCAGGGTCAGCAACTCTTCGGAGGCCACGGTGGCGGCCAGGGTCTGCACCGTGTGCCAGCGCTCCTGGGCCTCCTCAAGGTCGGCCTTGGCCGCCTTGCCGCCGTCACCCGGCATCTTTTGCAGCATCAGGCCACAAGCGCGGTTTTCGTCGGCCGCCAGCCACATGCGGGTTTCCACTTGCTCGGAGCGCAGCATGTAGTGCTCCAGCGCCGTATTCAACTGCGCGCCCTCGAGGGGAACCACGCCCTGGTAGGCCGCCTGACCGTCCTTGGGGTCGAGCGTAATGACCAGGCGGCCGGCGCCGACCAGGTCGCTCAGGGTGCCCTTGACGTCATCGGCCATGTCGTCTGCCAGCTTGGCGGTGGCGCGCAGGGTCATGTCGGCATTGCACTCGACCACCAGCAGGCGCACCGGCGCACCCTGGTCCTCGGCCTGCGCCTGCACGACCATGGTGCCGTCGAACTTGAGGGTGGACGACAGCAAGGCCGAAGCGGCCATCGCCTCGCCCAGCAGGGTACGCACCGGCAGCGGATATTCGCGGCGCGACAGCACTTCGCGCCAGGTGCCGTCCAGGTCGACCACCGCACCGCGGATATCGCCGGTGTCGAACATGAAAGGCAGGAGGATGTCGCTCATTTCGGAAACTCGATTCTTTCAGCGCGCCCGCGCGGTCAGGCCTGCGCGGGAATAGGAGTGGACATCGGGGGATGTGGACATCGGGGCGTCGCGGAAAATCCGCGCGTCCATGATCCGCAAGGGCTCGGCAATGGCTACCTGCGTGTCCATGCGGGCAAGCACGTCCCGTTCCAGGTCGATGCCCGGCGCGATTTCGATCAGGGTCAGCTTGCCGCCCCGCATCTCGAAGACCGCGCGCTCGGTGACGTAGCGCACCGTGATGCCCAGGCTTTCGGTATAGGGGCCATTGAAGCTCAGGTGGCCGACGCGCTCGACGAACTTGCGCACCGCCCCTTCGCGGACTATGCGTAAGGTGCCGTCGCCGGCCGAAATTTCAAGCCCGCCCGCGCTTAGGGCGCCCATGAACACCAGGTGGCGCGCCGACTGGGTGATGTTGACAAAGCCGCCCACGCCGGCAACCTTGGAGCCGAATTTGCTCACGTTGACGTTGCCCCGGCCATCGACTTCGGCCAGGCCCAGAAAACTGACGTCGATGCCGCCGCCGTCGTAGAAATCGAACTGGTCGGCGTGCGAGACGATGCATTCGGGGTTGAGCGCCGCGCCGAACGAAGGCGACTCCATCGGCGTGCCGCCGATCGGGCCGCTTTCGATGGTCATGGTGAAGCGCGAGAAGCCCTCCTCGCGCGCGATCTTGCCCACACCCGCCGGCATGCCGGTGCCAACGTTGACCACCGGCAGGCGCGGCGCATCCCGCGCCAGGCGTTCCAGTTCCTGGTAGGCACGGCGCTGGATGATCTTGCGCAGCGACAGGGGCTCGGGCTTGAAGTCGTGCGCCGGCTCGATGCGCTGGCCGCAGTAGGCCGGGTTGTGTTCTTCGCCATAGGTCATCCAGTGATCAAGCGGGTCTTCGGCAACCACGACGTAATCGACCAGGATCCCCGGCACCTTCACGTGGGACAGCGGCGCGCTGTGCTTGGGCACGATGCGCTTGACCTGGACGATCACGATGCCGCCGGAGTTGCGCGCCGCCTGCGCCAGGGGCAGGACGTCCTGCGTCAGCGCCTCGTCCTCCATCGACAGGTTGCCGTCCTCGTCGGCCGTGGAGGCGCGGATCAGCGAGCAGTTCAGCGGGAAGGACGGGTAGAACAGGTAGTCCTCGCCGCGCAGCTGGATCAGCTCGACAATCGCCTCTTGCGCCGCCGCGTTCAGGCGCGCGCCATCGACGCGCGGGTCGATGAAGGTATGCAGGCCGGTCTTGGTGATCACGCCCGGCTTGTGCCCGGCAATGGCGCGGTAGAGATGGGCAATCACGCCTTGCGGCAGGTTGTAGGCCTCGATCTTGTTCTCGTTCACCAGCCTGGCCATGCGCGGGCCGGTGCCCAGCCAGTGGCCGCCGATCACGCGCTTGAGCAGGCCTTCGTAGGCAAAGCGCGCGGCGCCACGGGCGTCGCGGTCGCCTTGGCCCGCGGCGTATACCAGGGTCAGGTTGCGTGGCGTGCCGGTATCGAGAAAGCGCTTCTCCAGCGCGCGGCTCAAGGACTCGGGATGGCCGGCGCCGACAAAGCCGGCACTGGCGATGGTCCAGCCGTCCCCGATCAGGGAAACGGCTTTCTCTGCGCTGATGATCTGCATGAATGAAGTTGGCGGGCACCAAACAAAAGCGCGCCAGTATAATCGATGCTTACCGCCCAACCGCTACCGCGCCGCCGCATGAAAATCGCCGAAATCAAGCAACTCGCCGACCTGAAGGGCATGATCGGCCAGGAGATCGCCGTCAGCGACTGGGTCACGGTTACACAGGAGCGCATCAACCAGTTCGCCGAGGCCACCGGCGACTTCCAGTGGATCCACGTCGATGTCGAGCGCGCCGCCGCCTCGCCGTTCAAGTCGACCATCGCGCACGGCTTTCTGACCCTCTCGCTGATCCCGATGTTCAACGGCCAGTGCATCCAGATGCCTTCGGTCAAGATGAGCGTGAACTACGGCACCAACAAGGTCCGCTTCACCAGCCCGGTGCCGGCCGGCAGCCGCCTGCGCGGGCGCTTCGCGGTCAAGGAGATCGAGGAGATCAAGGGTGGCACCCAGGTCACCATGCTGGTCACGGTGGAGATCGAAGGCACGGACAAGCCCGCCTGCGTCGCCGAGGCAGTGAGCCGGCGCTACGAGTAAAGCATGAGCGAACTGCGTATCCGCCTGGCCCGCGAGGGCGACGCACCGCTGCTGGCGGGCATGTCGCGCGACACCATCGAGAAAAACCTGCCCTGGCGCTACCGCGAGCCGGAAATGCTGCGCTTCATGCGCTCGCCGCGCTACAACGTGATCGTCGCCGAGGTGCCGGGCATCGAGGACAACCGCGTCATCACCGGCTTCGCCGTGATGGGCTATAGCGAGAACGACGCCTATCTTGCCCTGCTCGCCACCGACCCGATGCGCCGCCGCCAGGGCATCGCGCGGCAGATGCTGGACTGGCTGCTCAAGACCGCCGAGACCGCCGGGGCGGAAAGCGTCAGCGTCGAATTGCGTGAAGACAACAGCGCCGCGCAGCGCCTGTACGAGAAGCGCGGCTTCATGCCCGCCGGAACGCGCACCGGCGGCTATTACGGCGTGGTGAACCAGAACCGCATGCGCCTGCAGTTGCGTCCGCCCGCCAGCGCCTGAACAGGAAGTTTCCATGCCTTACATCCAGGTCACCCTGATACAGGGTTACAGCGACACCGCGCGCATCCGCATGTCCGAGCGCATCACCCGCGCGGTGCGCGCCACCATTGCCGCGCCGCTCGAAGGCACGGTGGTGGCGATCAACGAAGTCGGCCCTTCCTCCTGGATGCGCGGCGGCAAGAGCTTTCGCAGCCCGGGGCCGGAGCTGCCCGAGGCTTCGCAACTGGTGCGCGATTTTCTCGCCGCCATGCAGGAGCGCGACTTGCCGCGCGCCGAAAGCTTCCTGGCGGACGATTTCGTGATGGAGTTTCCGGGCGCGGTGCGCATGCGCAAGCTGGCCGAACTGGTCGAATGGGCCAGGCCGCGCTATAAGGCCGTGGCCAAGACCTACGAGCGCTTCGACGAGTGCTTCGGCGACGAGGCCACCGTGGTGTATTGCCACGGCACGCTCTCGGGCGAGTGGCCGGACGGCAGCGCGTTCAGCGGCATCCGCTTCATCGACCGCTTTACGGTGCGTGCCGGCAAGCTGGCCGACCAGATGGTGTGGAACGACCTGGCGGAGACACGCGCCGAACGCTGAACGCTGCCCGCATCGGCCGATTAGGCGCGCTTGCCCGTGGCCATGAAGATGGACACCAGTTGCAGCAGGATCAGCGCGAGGATGGAGACATAGGTATTGGCCCAGCTCACCAGCGCGGCCAACAGGTAAAGCCCCTGAAAAATCAGGATGCGCCGCTCGTGAATCGAAACCGGCGGCGCATCGGCGCCCTGCTCGAGAAGACCGGCCGCGGCGGCATAGCGGATGCTGGCAAACAGGGCGCAACCCAGCAGCAGGAGATTGAGCCAGTAGCACATCACCGCCAGCGGCAGGACGATGAACTCGGACAGTAGCGCGGTGGAAAACGGCATCACCGCCACCATCAGCAGGAAGGCAATGTGGATCCAGGTCAGGCGCCGGTCGCTCTCGCGGAACTGTCCGAGTTGCGCCTGCTGGCCGAGCCAGAAAATTCCCAGGGTCAGAAAGCTCATTCCGTAGGTAAGCAGGCGCGGTGCCAGGCTGCCCAGGGCGTGCAGCAGGTCGCGGTTGGTGTGCAGGGCTTCGGCGGCCGGCACCTTGAGGTCGAGCACCAGCAGGGTCATGGCGATCGAAAAGACGCCGTCGCTCAAGGCCGATAGCCGTTCAAGACTGCGGCCGGAGATCGTGTCGTAGTTCAAGAGGCTCCCAGGGGAATCGAGCGAATTCGAGCACGGTTAGAAGCAGTCTGCTTCAAGCGGACTTTACGCCGGCCTCGCGCCGGTAGGCCCAGACCATCAGCCCCAGGCCACCCAGCACCATCGGCAGCGACAGCCACTGCCCCATGCTCAGGTTGAACGCCAGCAGGCCGAGAAAGCTGTCCGGCTCGCGGGTGTATTCGGCGATGAAGCGGAACACGCCGTAGCCGAGCAGGAAAAATCCCGCGATCGCCCCGGCCGGGCGCGGCTTGCGCGCATAGATCCACAGCAGGATAAACAACAGTATCCCTTCAAGCCCGAACTGGTAAAGCTGCGATGGATGGCGCGGGATGTTGTCGCCGGCCTGCGGAAAGATCATCGCCCAGGGCACGTCCGTGGCGCGCCCCCACAGCTCTCCATTGATGAAGTTGCCCAGGCGCCCGAAGGCCAGGCCGATCGGCACCGCCGGGGCGACGAAATCCATCACGCTCCAGAAGCCGATCTTGCGCGCCCGCGCGAACAGCCACATCGCCACCAGCACGCCAAGAAAGCCGCCGTGGAACGACATGCCGCCCATCCACACCGCGGGAATCTCCGCCGGATGCGCCAGGTAGTAGGCCGGCTTGTAGAACAGCACGTAACCGATGCGCCCGCCCAGGATCACCCCGAGCACACCGTAGAACAGCACATCGTCGATCATCTTGCCGTCCCATCCCAGGGCCGGCTGCTGTTTCGCGCGCACGCGCGAAAGCGTGATGAAGGCGACAAAGGCCAGCAGGTACATCAGCCCATACCAGCGCACCGCGAGCGGCCCCAGTGAAAAGGCGATCGGATCGAAATTGGGATGGACGAAGTAGTGGGTGGGCATTGCGCGCGGCGTGGAAAAGCGCCATTCGGGAAGAGTCAGGTGCGGAATTGTGCCGCAAGTTCGATAAAGCGTTCGAGCACCGGGGGCACGTGGTCGCGACGCCAGGCCAGGCCGATCTCCAGGGCAGGCCGCGCGCCCGCCTTGGCGGCGCGCAATTTGCGGTAGCGTACGCCGGGCCGGCGCAGGCTCATGATCGACTCCGGCACCAGCGCCATGCCGATCCCCGCCGAGACCAGCGAGATGATGGTCTGCATCTGGATCGCCTCCTGGGCAATGCGTGGACTGAACCCGGCAGCGGCGCAGGCGCCCAGAATGGCGTCGTAAAGCCGCGGCGCCACCTGCCTGGGGATGCACACCAGCGGCTCCTGCGCCAGGCCGGCGAGCGCCAGCGGACCGCTGCCGGCGGCTTTGGGGTGGTTCTCCGGCAGCGCGATCGCCAGTCCTTCGGTGCCCAGGCGCTGGTAGGCCAGCCCGCCACCGTCGGCGCCGCGCGGCAGGGCCTCGCCGATCGGCCCGAGCAGGATGCCGGCGTCGATGCGCCGGGCCAGCAGATCGGCCAGTTGCACGTCGGTGGTGGCTTCGCGCAACTGCACGCGCACGCCCGGATAGCCGCGCGCGTACTCGCGCAGCAGGTCGGGCAGAAACGAGTAGTCGACGATACTGACAAAGGCCAGATTGAGTTCTCCCGCCTCCCCCGCCGCCGCCGCCCGCGCGGTGCCGGGCAGGCGTGCCGCCTGCGCCAGGAGGGCACGCGCCTCCGGCAACAGGGCGCTGCCGGCCGCCGTGAGCTGCACGCTGCGCTTGGTGCGCGCGAACAATTGCGCGCCCAGTTCCGCCTCCAGCTCCTTGATCGCCAGGGTCAGCGGCGGCTGGGTGATGTTCAGGCGCGCGGCAGCCCGGCCGAAGTGCAGTTCCTCGGCGAGGGTGACGAATGCCTGCAGGCGCTTGAGGCTGAGCATGCCGCTCCGGCTGGGATGGATCAATAAATATGAATTTTATATTAATCAGCGAATAAAAATATATTAGACGAATGGCTTCGGCCGCCCTACCCTTGCAGGTTCATTCTCCCGGCGCGGCGTAAAATCAGCCGATAAACCGCCCCCTATAAACACGACTCTCACGGAGACTCACCATGGCCGACAACTGGCGTTCCAGACTCATCACCGGCGGCGTCAACCGCTCGCCCAACCGCGCCATGCTGCGCGCCGTCGGCTTCAAGGACGGCGACTTCGACAAGGCCATCATCGGCGTGGCCAACGGCCACTCCAACATGAACCCGTGCAACGCCGGCATCCAGCCGCTGGTCGATTCGGCCATGGCGGCGCTCGAAGAGGCCGGCGCCAAGCCGCAGGTGTTCGGCGTGCCGACCGTCACCGACGGCATCGGCATGGGCACCGAGGGCATGAAGTACTCGCTGATCTCGCGCGAGGTGATTGCCGATGCGATCGAGACCTCGATCAACGGCCAGATGATGGACGGCGCGCTGGTGGTCGGCGCCTGCGACAAGAACATGCCCGGCGGCATGATGGCCCTGGCGCGCATGAACGTGCCCGGCATCTACGTCTACGGCGGCACGATCAAGCCCGGCTCCTGGAAGGGCCAGCCGGTCAACCTGGTCTCGGCCTTTGAAGCGGTCGGGGCGATCTCCGCCGGCAAGATGGACAAGGAAGACTACGACGGCATCGAGCGCAACGCCTGCCCGACCCACGGCGCCTGCGGCGGCATGTACACCGCCAACACGATGAGTTCCTCCTTCGAGGCGCTGGGCATGAGCCTGCTCGGCTCCTCCTCGATGGCCAATCCGGACGGCGAAAAGGCCGACTCGGCCGCCGCCTCCGCCCGCGTGCTGGTCAACGCGGTGCGCAAGAATATCCGCCCGCGCGACATCATCACCAGAAAGTCCATCGAGAACGCCGTCGCCCTGATCATGGCCACCGGCGGCTCGACCAACGCAGTGCTGCACTACATGGCAATCGCCGATGCCGCCGACGTCGAATGGAACCTGGATGATTTCGAGGTCATCCGCAAGCGCACGCCGGTGCTCTGCGATTTGAAGCCCTCCGGCAAGTACATGATGACCGACCTGCACCGCGTCGGCGGCGTGCCGCTGGTGCTGAACATGCTGCTCGAACACGGCCTGATCCACGGCGACTGCCTGACCATTACCGGCAACTCGCTGGCCGATGAACTGAAGAAGTGGAAGGCCCGCCCCGACAAGGAGCAGGACGTGGTGCGCCAGTGGGACAACCCGATGTACACCCACGGCCACCTCGCCATCCTCAAGGGCAACCTGGCGCCGGAAGGCTGCGTGGCCAAGATCACGGGCCTGAAGAACCCCACCATCACGGGCCCGGCGCGCGTCTACGATTCGGAAAACGCCGTCATGGCGGCGATCACCGCCAACCAGATCAAGGCCGGCGACGTGGTGGTGATCCGCTACGAAGGGCCGAAGGGCGGCCCCGGCATGCAGGAAATGCTCGCCCCTACCGGCGCGCTGATCGGCCAGGGCCTGGGCGACTCGGTCGGCCTGATCACCGACGGCCGCTTCTCCGGCGGCACCTGGGGCATGGTGGTCGGCCACGTCGCGCCGGAAGCCTATGAGGGCGGGCTGATCGCGCTGGTCGAGGAAGGCGACTCCATCACCATCGACGCGCACAAGCTGCTGCTGCAGCTGAACGTGGCCGATGACGTGATCGCCAAGCGCCGCGCCGCCTGGAAACAGCCGGCACCGAAGTACACCCGCGGCCTGATGGGCAAGTACATCAGGCTGGTCTCGCCCGCCACCAAGGGCGCGGTGACCGACCGCTGACAGGCAAGCTTTACACGCCGGAAACAAACCGGGGCCCGCGCAAGCGGGCCCTGTGCTTTACAGAGCGGCGGGGGAAGCAAAATACCGAACTTTTTCGCGCGCGAGCGGCTCCAAATCGACGCATCCGGTTGCAGGCCGCTGGAAAACTGCTTGAAAGCCCATGCTGCCGTCCCCATTGAATCGAAACTCCCAGGCCTGGTCCCGAATCAATGAACCGCATGTTTCTGTTTGGTTTCTCCGCGCTGCTCCACCTCTACGTCGGCCTGCGCGTCTACCCGGGCCTGGATGCCTGGGCGCCGGCCGGCCTGCTGCTGGCGGCATGGCTGGCGATCTCGGCCGTTCTCATGCCCCTGAGCCTGCTGCTGCGCCGCACGCAAGCCGGCGGGGCCGGCGATGCGCTGGCCTGGTTGGGCATGCTGTGCATGGGCCTGTTTTCCTCCTTGTTCGTGCTGACCGTACTGCGCGACCTGGTGCTGGCCGCGGCCGGGCTGGCGGCATGGGTCCACCCCGCATTCACCGCCGCCGGCTGGGCGCAAGACACCGCCCTGGCCGTGCCCGCGGGAGCACTGGCGGTCACCCTGTTCGGCTTTTTCAACGCGCGGCGCACCGCGGCGGTGGTGCGGGTGGATGTGCCGATCGCCGGTCTCCCCGCCGACCTGCACGGCTTTTCGATCGCCCAGATCAGCGATGTGCATGTCGGTCCGACCATCAAAGGCCCTTACGTACAGGACATCGTCAACGCGGTAAACCGCCTGGGCGCCGACATGGTCGCGGTAACCGGCGACCTGGTGGACGGCACCGTGCCGCAACTGCACGCCCACGTGGCGCCGCTGGCGCAACTGAGTTCGCGCCACGGCACTTTTTTCGTCACCGGCAACCACGAATATTATTCCGGCGCCCACGCCTGGGTCGCCGAGCTGCGCCGCATCGGGCTGCATGTGCTGATGAACGAGCATGTGGTGCTGAACCACGGCACCGCCGCCGTCGCGGTGGCGGGCGTCACCGACTTTTCCGCCGGGCATTTCGACCCGGCGCACAAGAGCGACCCACAGGCGGCGATCGCGGGCACCCCGGCAGCGGCCGTCAAACTGCTGCTGGCGCACCAGCCGCGCAGCGCGCCGGCCGCCGCCGAGGCGGGCTTCGACCTGCAGTTGTCCGGTCATACGCACGGCGGGCAATTCCTGCCCTGGAATTTTTTCGTGCGCTTCCAGCAGCCCTTCACCGCCGGGCTGCATCGCCTGCACAAGCTCTGGGTCTATACCAGCCGGGGGACCGGCTACTGGGGGCCGCCGAAGCGTTTCGGCGCCCCGTCGGAAATCACCTTGCTGCGCTTGGTGCCGGGCGCCTGAACGACGGCGCGATCCGCCTGCCTCGGCGGCGCTGGGCTGGTAAATCCCCTAATAATCTGCTACACTTGCAAAGTTAAAGGTAGCTAGTTCGTTAGGTTTTCGATTTACGCTTGTTCGGTTGCCGCTGCCCAGCCCCCAGGCCGGGTGCTTTTCCCGGTCCCCGGGTCGCTTAGGTTGTATTGTTAAATGGGCAAGTGTGCCCATTTTTCGTTTGTGGCGCCGGACACGCGCATTTTTTCCGGCGGTGAAAACATGGATTTGGCAGCGCTGATTGAGACAACGGTCGCCGGCCTCGGTTACGAGCTGGTGGACGTCGAGCGTAGCAATCGATCCCAGCTGCTGCGCGTATTCATCGACCTCACGCCCGAACAGGCGGCCCAGCGTCAGGGCAAGAAGAAAACGGGCGCGATGATCAACGTCGACGACTGCGAAGCGGTGAGCCGCCAGCTCACTTATGCATTCACGGTGGAAAACGTCGAGTACGACCGTCTGGAAGTGTCTTCGCCGGGCCTGGACCGTCCGCTGAGAAAGCCGGCTGATTTCGAGCGGTTCGCCGGGTCGGAAGTGACGGTGAAGCTGCGCGCGGCCCTGGGCGGCGAATTCGGCATCCGCAAGAACTTCCAGGGCATTGCGCGGTTTGTCGACGGCAAGCCGGCGCTGGAAGTGGATGGAAAAGTGGTGGAACTCGATTTCACCCAGATAGACAAGGCGCGGCTGGTGCCGAAATACGAGTTTTGACCAGCGCGGTTTAACGCAGGTCAGGCAGTTGACGCAGTCATAGAAAGAATTCAGGAGTTTGGTATGAGCCGGGAAATTTTGCTGTTGGCCGACGCGCTGGCGCGTGAAAAAAGCGTTTCCAAGGACGTGGTGTTCCTCGCCCTTGAGCAGGCGATCGCGTCCGCAACCAAGAAGCGCTTCAAGGGCGAGGCCGACGTGCGCGTCACCATCGACCGCGAAACCGGCGACCACGAGGCATTCCGCCGCTGGCAGGTGGTCTACGAGCCGGACCTGGAAAGCGAAGACAACCAGATCGGCATCACCGATGCGCGCGACGAAGACCCCGAAGTGCAGATCGGCGATTACATCGAAGAGCAGCTCGAGCCGATCGAGTTCGGCCGCATCGGCGCCCAGGCCGCCAAGCAGACGATTCTGCAGAAAATCCGCGACGCCGAGCGCGACCAGATTCTCAACGACTTCCTGGACCGCAACGAGAAGCTGATCAACGGCACGGTCAAGCGCGTGGAAAACCATCGCATCCTGATCGAGTCGGGCCGCGTCGAAGCCGCGCTGCCGCGCGACCAGATGATCCCGAAGGAAGTGTTCCGCGTCGGCGACCGCATCCGCGCCTTCATCTACAAGATCGACCGTACCCAGCGCGGCCCGGCCGTGGTGGTATCGCGCACCTCGCCCGAGTTCATCAAGGCGCTGTTCGAACTGGAAGTGCCGGAAATCGAGGAAGGCCTGCTGGAGATCAAGTCGGCCGCCCGCGACGCCGGCGTGCGCGCGAAGATTGCCGTGTTCACCAATGACCGCCGGATCGACCCGATCGGCACCTGCGTGGGCATGCGCGGCTCGCGCGTGCAGGCCGTGACCAATGAACTGGCCGGCGAGCGCGTCGACATCATCATCTGGTCGCCGGACCCGGCGCAGTTCGTGATCGGCGCCCTGGCGCCGGCGCAAGTCTCATCGATCGTGGTCGATGAGGAAAAGCACAGCATGGACGTGGTGGTCGACGAGGAAAACCTCGCTATCGCCATCGGCCGCGGCGGGCAGAACGTGCGCCTGGCCTCCGAACTCACGGGTTGGGAAATCAACCTGATGACCATGGAAGAGTCGCAGAAAAAGCAGCAGGTCGAGACCGCCGCGACCCGCGCCCTGTTCATGGAAAAGCTGGATGTGGACGAGGAAGTCGCCAACATCCTGATCGACGAAGGCTTCTCGACCCTGGAAGAAGTGGCCTACGTGCCGATCAACGAAATGCTGGAGATCGAGTCTTTCGACGAAGACACGGTCAACGAACTGCGCGACCGCGCCCGCAACGCCCTGCTCAATGCCGCCATTGCCTCCGAAGAGTCGCTCTCCGGCGTGCAGGACGACCTGCTGAGCCTGGAAGGCATGAGCCGCGAACTGGCCGCCAAGCTGGCCGGCGCCGCCGTGAAGACGCGCGACGACCTGGCGGAACTGGCGGTTGACGAATTGCAGGAAATCGAACCGGCGCTCGGCGAGGAAGAAGCCAAGGCGCTGATCATGAAAGCGCGCGCGCATTGGTTCGATGGTGACGGGGAGAAGGCTGCGTAAGTGCTGACGCTGCCTTGCGCAGCGTTGGCCTTGCACTCCTCCCGATCACCTTTATGAAAGACATCCATGGCCACTACTACTGTTGCCCAATTTGCTGATGAATTGAAAATGCCGGTCGCCCTGCTCGTCGAGCAGCTGGCGGCGTCCGGCGTTGCCAAGCAAGGCGGTGCCGAGACGGTCACCGAGACGGACAAGGCCAAGCTGCTGGACCACCTGCGCAAGAGCCACGGTGCCGCCGGCGCCGACAAGAAAAAGATCACCCTGACCCGCAAGCAGACTTCCGAGATCAAGCAGGCCGATTCGAGCGGCAAGGCGCGCACCATCCAGGTCGAAGTGCGCAAGAAGCGCGTGCTGGTGCAGCGTGACCCGCAGGCCGAAGCCGCCGCGGCAGCCGCCGCTGCGGCCCCGGCTGCCGAGTCCGAGTTGCCCGCCCCGCCTGTGGAAGAGCAGGTTGATCTGCCCGAGCCGGTCGCCGTCGCGCCGGAGCCGGAGCCCGTGGTTGCCGCCGTCGAGCCGGAACCCGAACCAGTCGTGGCCGAAGCCCCCCAGCCTGAGCCCGAACCGGAACCTGAACCCGAGCCTGAGCCAGAACCCGAGCCGGTGGTGGCCAAGGCGCCGCCCGAGCCCGAACCTGTTGTCGAAGCCAAGCCGGCGACGGCGCCTGCCGCCACGCCTGCCGCCGCTGCTGGCCCCGTTACCGCCGCGGCCGCTGCCCCGGCCACTGCCGCGCCGGCCGGCGCCGCTCCCGCGGCCCGCCCGGCCGCCGGCGGCACGCGCGTGCGCGTCTCGGTGATCGACGAAGCCCAGCGCAAGATCCGCGAGGAAGAGGAGCGCCGCTCCTCCGCCCTGCGCGAGCGCCAGGCCAGCGAATTGGCCGCCAAGCTGGAACGCGAGCGCCGCGACGCGGCCGAGCGCGAAGCGCGCGCCGCGCAGGCCAAGATCGACGCCGAGAAGGCGCGTACCGCGCTTACCACCGGTACGCTGCACAAGCCCGCCGCCAAGCCCGGCGATGCGGACAAGAAGGCGGTCAAGAAGCCGGCCAAGACGCAAGCCGTGCTGGGCGCGGTTGCCTGGCAGGGCGACGACGCGGCCAAGAAGAAGGTCATCAAGACGCGCGGCGATGTCGGCGGCGCCTCCGGCTGGCGCGGCCCCAAGCAGCGCCACCACAAGTCGGCGCATGACGATTCCAATTCCAACTTCCAGGCCCCGAGCGAGCCGCAGATCCGCGAGATCCACGTGCCCGAGACCATCACCGTGGGCGACCTCGCCCACAAGATGTCGGTGAAGGCGGCCGAGGTGATCAAGTCGCTGATGAAGATGGGTCAGATGGTGACCATCAACCAGGTACTGGACCAGGATACCGCGATGATCGTGGTGCAGGAACTGGGCCACGAGGCGATCGCCGCCAAGCTGGACGATCCCGAAGCCTACCTGGTCGACCCGGCCGAAGTGCATCCCGACGCCAAGCCGGAGCCGCGCGCTCCGGTGGTGACTGTGATGGGCCACGTCGACCACGGCAAGACCTCGCTGCTGGACTACATCCGCTCCTCCCGCGTCGCCCAGGGCGAGGCCGGCGGCATCACCCAGCATATCGGCGCGTATCACGTCGAGACCGCCAAGGGCATGGTCACCTTCCTCGACACCCCGGGCCACGAGGCGTTTACCGCCATGCGTGCCCGCGGCGCGAAAGCCACGGACATCGTCATCCTGGTGGTGGCGGCGGACGACGGCGTGATGCCGCAGACCAAGGAAGCCATCGCCCACGCCAAGGCGGCGGGCGTGCCGATCGTGGTCGCCATCAACAAGATCGACAAGCCGGAAGCCAACCCGGAGCGCGTCACCCAGGAACTGGTGGCCGAGTCGGTGATCCCCGAGTCCTACGGCGGCGACGCGCAGTTCGTCAACGTCTCCGCGCGTACCGGCCAGGGTATCGACGAGTTGCTCGACGCGGTCCTGCTGCAGGCTGAAGTGCTGCAGTTGACGGCGATCAAGGATGCGCCGGCGCGCGGTCTCGTGATCGAATCGCGCCTGGACAAGGGCAAAGGCCCGGTCTCCACCGTGCTGGTGCTCTCCGGTACGCTCAAGCGCGGCGATTCGCTGCTGGCCGGTGCTGCTTACGGCAAGGTGCGCGCCATGCTGGATGAAACCGGCAGGAACATCGCCGAAGCCGGCCCCTCGATCCCGGTGGAAATCCAGGGCCTGTCGGACGTACCGGCGGCCGGTGAAGAGGTCGCGGTGATTTCCGACGAGCGCAAGGCGCGCGAAATCGCGCTGTTCCGCCAGGGCAAGTTCCGCGACGTCAAGCTGGCCCGCCAATCCGCCTCCAAGCTGGAAAACCTGCTCGACCAGATGGGCGACGAGGCCAAGACGCTGCCGTTGATCGTCAAGACCGACGTGCAGGGCTCGCAGGAAGCATTGGTGCAGGCGCTGACCAAGCTTTCCACCTCGGAAGTGCGCGTGCAGGTGGTGCACGGCGCGGTGGGCGGCATCTCGGAATCGGACGTCAACCTGGCGATCGCTTCCAAGGCGGTGATCATCGGCTTCAACACCCGGGCCGATGCCTCCGCCAAGAAGCTGGCCGAGAACAACGGCGTGGACATCCGCTACTACACCATCATCTACGACGCGGTCGACGAGATCAAGGCAGCCATGTCGGGCATGCTCTCGCCGGAAAAGCGCGAACAGGTGCTGGGCATGGTGGAAATCCGCAACGTGTTCAAGATCACCAAGATCGGCACCGTGGCCGGCTGCTACGTGCTCGACGGCCTGGTCAAGCGCTCCTCCTCGGCGCGCCTGCTGCGCAACAACGTGGTGCTCTGGACCGGCGAACTGGACTCGCTCAAGCGCTTCAAGGACGACGTTCGCGAAGTGCGGGCCGGCTTCGAGTGCGGCCTCTCGCTGAAGAACTTCAACGATATCGAAGTGGGCGACCAGCTCGAGATCTTTGAAGTCCAGGAAGTGGCAAGAACCCTGGCCTGACCGGCAACCCCGGCCTCATCCTCATGGGTGGGGCCGGTGCCCAAGGCGAAGGAGAATCGATATGCGCCACCAGAACAAGGGCTATGCCCGCAGCGACCGCGTCAACGAGCAGATCCGCCGCGACCTGGCGGACCTGATTCGCACGGAACTTAAAGACCCGCGCATCGGCATGATCAGCCTGACCGCGGTCGAGGTGTCCGCCGATTACGCGCACGCGACGGTCTTTTTCACCACCATGACCGACCGCTCGGCGGTCGAGAGCATCCTCGCCGGCCTGAAAAAGGCCTCGGGCTTCCTGCGCCTGCAGCTCGGCAAGCGCATCAAGATCCACCAGATCCCCGAACTGCATTTCAAGTTCGATGAAAGCCTGGAGCGCGGCATCGAACTGTCGCAGCTGATCGAGCAGGCCAACTCGGTCCGCGCCAAGGAAGACTGAGCATTTGCCGCTTGCAGCGGCTTGCCGGATTGATTCCCCTTGAGCGCTCCTCAACCTCCTGTCCGGCGCCCGCCGCGCCAGCGCATCGACGGCGTATTGTTCATCGACAAGCCGGTGGGCCTGACCTCGAACGGCGTGCTGGGCGTGATCAAGCGCCTGTACAACGCCGACAAGGCCGGCCACACCGGCACGCTCGACCCGTTCGCCACCGGCCTGTTGCCCGTGGCACTGGGCGATGCCACCAAGTTCTCCGGCCATCTGCTCGATGCCGACAAGACCTACCTGGCCACCATGCGCCTGGGCGTCACCACGGCCACGGCCGACCTCGAAGGCGAAGTCAGGCAGGTGCGCCCGGTCGAGGTGAGCGACGCGCAATTGACCGCCGCCCTGGCCCGCTACCTCGGCCCGATCAGCCAGATTCCGCCGATGTATTCCGCCCTCAAGCGCGACGGCAAGCCGCTCTACGAATATGCGCGCGCCGGCGAAACGCTGGAGCGCGAGGCGCGGCAAATCACCATCCACTCGCTCGATCTCGTCGCCCGCGAGGGCGACAGCGTCAGCTTCCGCGTCTCGTGCAGCAAGGGTACCTATGTGCGCACCCTCGCCGAGGACATCGGCGAGATGCTGGGCTGCGGCGCGCATCTCACCGCCCTGCGCCGCGAAGGCACGGGCGGTTTTGAGCTAGCCGGCGCCCTTACGCTGGCGCAGTTGCAGGAGATGGACATGCCGGCGCGCCTGGCCGCGCTCAAGCCCATCGACGCGCTGATCAGCACCCTCCCCTCGGTCCAGCTCGGCGCCGAACTGGCCTCGCGCCTGCGCCAGGGCCAGCGCCTGCCCCTGCAAGCCGCGCCTGGCCTGGCGCGCGCTTACGGCCCCGAGGATCGCTTCCTTGGCCTGGTTCGCATCACGAACGGCGTCGCTCATCCGGAACGCCTCGCCGCGTAATTGCAGTCCCGGGCATCTCCCGCCCGCCTTGAGATAAAAATCAATATTGATCAACTGCCGCCAGCCGCCTAGACTGGGGGCAGAATGTCCTTCAAGCACGTCCTTCTCACGGGACGCGCAAAAAGAGAGACAAGGCGAAGGAGACAAAAGATGCATCGCAAGCTGCGTTACTGGCCCGCCGTATTTGCACTGCTGCTCGGCGCGGCCACCTGCCTGGCGCAACCCGCGCCTTACCCCAGCAAGCCGGTGAAGTTCATCGTGCCCATCACCCCGGGCGGCAGCAATGACGTGATCGCCCGCGCCATCGCGCAGAAGCTCTCCGAGACCTGGGGCCAGCCGGTGGTGGTCGAGAACCGCCCCGGCGCGGGCATGAACCTGGGCGCCGAGCTGGTCGCGAAAGCACCCGCGGACGGTTACACCTGGCTGCTCGGCGCCAACAATATCTTTGTCACCAACCCGCACGTCGGCAAGGTGCCCTTCGATGTGTTCAAGGACTTCACGCCGGTCACGCAGGTCGCCAACGTGCCCTTCGTGCTGGCGGTGAACAATGCCGTGCCGGCGAAGAACGTGGCCGAGCTCATCGCCTGGGTCAAGCAGAACCCCGGCAAGGTCAACTACGCCTCCTCGGGCAACGGCTCGCCGCAGCACCTCGCCGCGGAAATGCTTTCGCACCTGAGCGGACTGAAAATGCAGCACGTTCCCTACAAGGGCGCGGTGCCCGCGATCACCGATCTGATCGGCGGCCAGGTGCAGGTGTTCATCGGCGCGGTCAATTCGCTCCTGCCGCAGGCCAGGGAGAACAAGCTGCGCATCCTCGCCGGCGCGGGCGCCAGACGCTACAGCGCCTTTCCCGACCTGCCGGCGATTGCCGAAACCGTGTCGGGCTTCGGGCTGGATGTCTGGCTGGGCGTGTTCATGCCCGCCGGCGTGCCCAGGGAGATCGTCGCCAAGACCAATGCCGACATCGCCCGCGCGCTCGCCGCGCCGGAGATCAGGGCCAGCCTGGCGGCCCAGGGCCTGGAGCTGGTCACCGGTACACCGGACGCGCTTGCCGCCATCGTGCGCGAGGACTACGCGCGCTGGGGCCGCGTGATCCGCGAAGCCAACATCAAAGCCGATTGACCTGTTTCGTTTCGTAAAGAACCCACCATGAAACCCAAGGAACAACTGCTGCCGCCGCTCACTCCCGACGCGCCGGTCGATTACCCCGCGCAGACCGAAATCTGGGGCAGCGATGCCATCGCCAACTGCCTGCGCGCGATGGACATCCCCTACCTCGCGCTCAACCCCGGCGCCAGTTATCGCGGCCTGCACGACAGCCTGGTCAACCATCTGGGCAACAGCGGCCCACAGATGCTGCTGTGCCTGCATGAGGAGAACGCGGTCGCCATCGCGCACGGCTATGCCAAGGTGGGCGGGCGCATGATGGGCGCGGTGGTGCATTCGAACGTCGGGCTGATGCACGCCACCATGGCGGTGTTCAACGCCTGGTGCGACCGCGTGCCCCTGCTGCTGCTGGGCGCCACCGGCCCCTGGGACGCGGCGCGGCGCCGCCCGTGGATCGACTGGATCCACACCTCCAGCGACCAGGGCGCCCTGGTGCGCGACTACACCAAATGGGACAACCAGCCGGGCTCGGTGCCCGCCGCCGTCGAGGCCCTGCTGCGCGGCAGCCAGATCGCGCAGACCGCCCCGCGCGGCCCGGTCTACGTGAATCTGGACGCGGCCTTGCAGGAAGCGAAAATCGGCGCGCCGCCGGCGCCTCCCGAAGTGAAACGCTATGCGCCCCCGGCGGCCACTCCACCCGCGCTTGAGGACGTGCGCCGCGCCGCCGAGATGCTCGCTCAAGCGCAGCGCCCGGTGATGTTGGTCGGCCGCACCTCGCGCGATGAAGGCGACTGGCAATTGCGCGTCGAACTCGCCGAAAAGTTGCAGGCGGCGGTCATCACCGACTTGAAAACCGGCGCCACCTTCCCCACCGACCACCCGCAATGCGCGGCCGCCCCCGGCAACTTCATGTCGCCCGGCGCCTGCGCGGTGCTCAAGGACGCCGACGTGGTGCTGCTGCTCGACTGGGTCGACCCGGGCGGGGCGTTCAAGCAGGCGCTGGGCAGCACCACGACCAGCGCCAAGGTCATCCACGTCTCGCTGGACGCGCACATCCACCGCGGCTGGAGCATGGACAGCGGCAGCCTGCCGCCGGCCGATGTGTACATGATGTGCGAGGCCGACGCCGCCGTCGCCGCGCTGCTGCCCGCCGTCACCGCGCGCCCCCCGCGCAACTGGCCGGCGCCCCCGGCCCTGCCCTCCGCCCCAGACGACGACATCGTCAGCATACGCGCCGTGGCCGATGTGCTCGACCAGGCCACCCAGGGCATGCCACTGACCCTGTCGCGCCTGCCGCTGGGCTGGAACGGCGCCTATCGCCATTTCCATCACCCTCTCGACTACCTGGGCTCGGACGGCGGCGGCGGCGTCGGCGCCGGGCCGGGCAACAGCGCCGGCATCGCCCTCGCCTTGCGCGACTCCGGGCGCCTGGTGGTCGGGTTGATCGGCGACGGCGATTTCCTGATGGGCAACACCGCGGTATGGACGGCGGCGCACTACGGCATTCCGATGCTGCTGATCGTTTGCAACAATCGCTCATTCTTCAACGACGAACTGCACCAGGAGCGCGTGGCGAAAGAGCGCGGCCGACCGGTCGAGAACAAATGGATCGGCCAGCGCATCAGCGAGCCGGACATCGACATCGCGCAGATGGCCCGCTCGATGGGCGCCGAGGGCATCGGCCCGGTCACCCGCAAGCAGGACCTGCGCGCCGCCATCGATACCGCGATCGCCGCGGTGCGGGCCGGCAAGGTGTGCGTGATCGACGCGCGTGTCGCCCCCGGCTACGACGCCAACATGAGCGGCGGGCCGACCGCCAGCGCGCAAAAACGTTAGAACCAATTCGAGAGGTACCGCGATGAACGCCCCAGCCGATCTGCAAAACACCAAGCCGCCTTCCGCCCGACCGCTTGGCGCCATGTTGCCCAAGCAGCGCGACCTGTACTACGGCGGCGCCTGGCACGAGCCCCACGGCGGCTACGCCGACACTCTCAACCCGGCCACCGGCGAATCGCTCGGTCCCTGCGCCCAGGCAGACGCGCAAGATGTAGATGCGGCCGTGCGCGCCGCCCATGCGGCCTTCAAGGACTGGCGCCGCATCAAGCCGCTGGAGCGCGCCGCCTTCCTGAAAAAGGCCGCCGGCGTGCTGCGCGAGAACGCCTTCGAACTCGCCATGCTGGATGCCGCCAATTGCGGCAACCCGATCCGCGAGATGCAAAAAGACGCGCTGATCGCCGCCGCGCAGATCGATTACTACGCGGGTCTCGCCAGCGAGATCAAGGGCGAGACCCTGCCGATGGGCGAAGGCGTGCTCAACTACTCGTTACGCGAGCCCTACGGCGTGTGCGGGCGCATCGTCGCCTACAACCACCCCATCATGTTCACCGCCGCCAAGTTCGCCCCGCCGCTGGCGGCCGGCAACACGGTGATCATGAAGCCACCGCACCAGGCACCGCTCTCCAGCTACCGGATGATGGAGCTGCTGGACGGCATCTTTCCGCCCGGCGTGCTTAACGTCATCAGCGGCGGCGCGGCCTGCGGGCAGGCGCTGGTCGAGCATCCGCTGGTGCCGCGCCTCTCCCTGATTGGCAGCGTGCCCACCGGCCGGGCGATTGCCCGCGCCGCTGCCGACAAGCTCAAGCACGTCACCCTGGAGCTGGGCGGCAAGAACGCCTGCGTGATCTACCCCGACGCCGACCTGACCAAGGCGATCCCTGGGGCGGTCGGCGGCATGAACTTCACCTGGTGCGGCCAGAGCTGCGGCTCGACCTCGCGCCTGTTCGTCCACGAGAAGGTCTACGACCAGGTGGTCGCCGGCATGCTGGAGGCGGTGCGTGCCTTCAAGCCCGGCATCCCCACCGACATGGCCACCACCATGGGCGCCATCATCTCCGAAGCGCAGTGGAAAAAGATCATCGGCTATATCGAACTGGGCCGGCAGGAAGGCGCCCAGCTCGCCAGCGGCGGCAAGGTACCCGCCGATGCGGCGCTGAAGAACGGCTGGTTCGTCGAACCGACCATCTTCACCGGTGTAACCCAGAACATGCGCCTGGCCAACGAGGAAGTGTTCGGCCCGGTACTGTCAGTGCTGAAGTGGAAGGATGAAGCGGACCTGTTCGAGCAAGTCAACGCGGTCGAATATGGCCTGACCGCCTCGATCTGGACCACCAGCCTGTCCAACGCCCACCGGGCGGCGGCGCGCATCGAGGCCGGCTACGTCTGGGTCAATCACGTCAGCAGCCATTTCATCGGCGCCTCTTTTGGGGGCTACAAGCAGTCCGGCATCGGCCGCGAGGAAGGCTTCGACGAATTGATCAGCTACACCCAGCACAAGAACGTGCACGTAGCCATCTGAGGCCACCCGTGCACGTAGCCATCTGAGGCCACCCGTGCACGTAGCCATCTGAGGCCACCCGTGCACGTGGCGCCATAGCCTCCTACCTGAGCGCGCCAAGCTCCAGCGCATTGGCACGCGAGGCGGCCAGTTCGGAGACCGACGCCGGCTTGCGCAGCATGCCGGAGAGGTTGGCCTGCACGATGTCGGTCAATGTATTGAGCCACTCTTCGCGCTCGTTCAGGCAGGCAATATAGGTGAAGGTCTTGCCGCCCGCGGCGATGAAATCGTCGCGCCCTTCCATGCCAATCTCTTCCAGCGTCTCCAGGCAGTCGGACACAAAGCCCGGGCAGATCACGTCGACCCGATTGGTCCCCGCGCGGCCGAGTTCCGCGAGCGTCGGCGCCGTATAGGGCTGCAGCCACTCGGCCTTGCCGAAGCGCGACTGGAAGGTGATGCGGTACTTGCCCTCCTCCAGCCCGAGCGCCTCCGCAAGCAGGCGGCCGGTCTTCATGCATTCGCAGAAGTAGGGGTCGCCCAGGTCCAGGCTGCGCTTGGGCAGGCCGTGAAAGCTCATCACCAGCACGTCCGGCGGCCCGACCTCCTTGACCCAATGCTCGCGTACCGAAGCTTCGAGCGCGGCGATGTAGCCTGGGTGGTCATGAAAGTTGCGCACGAAATTGATCGCGGGTACGTTGCGCTGCGCGCCGCTCCAGGCGGCAACCGCGTCGAAGGTGCTCGCGGTGGTGCTGGCCGCGTATTGCGGATAGAGCGGCAGCACCAGGATGCGGTCGCAGCTCTTCGCGGCCAGTTCGTCCAGCATGGCGGGAATCGACGGATTGCCATAGCGCATCGCATACGCCACCTCGACGCCGTTGATGCCGCGCTTGCCCAGAAAGCCGCGCAGCAGCTTGGCCTGGCGCTCGGTGTGCACCTTCAGCGGCGAGCCTTCGGGCATCCAGATGGTCTGGTACTTCGCCGCCGACTTGGCCGGGCGCGTGTTGAGGATGATGCCATTGAGGATCGGCCACCACACCAGGCGCGGAATCTCCACCACGCGCGGGTCGGAAAGAAACTGTTTGAGATAGCGCCGCACCGCCTGGGCCTCGGGCGCATCGGGAGAACCAAGATTGGTGAGCAGCACGCCGGTCTTGAGCGAGTTGCCGTGCTGAAAGGCGGACGATGACGTGTAGCGGAACATGGTTTTGTTGTTCGAGACGCCGGACATTCCCATCCCGCGGCCCCCGCCGCCGGACAAGTCATGGAGCAACTAGCTGTTGCTGTGCGAAAGCGCGTTGGAAAGCAGGCGCGCCGTGATATCGACGATCGGGATGACCCGCTCGTAAGCCATGCGCGTCGGCCCGATCACGCCCAGGGTGCCGACGATGCGCCCGTCCACCGCGTACGGCGCGGTGACGATGCTCATTTCATCCAGCGGCACCAGTTGCGATTCGCCGCCGATGAAAATCTGCACGCCCTCGGCGCGGCTGGACATTTCCAGCAATTGCATCAGCGCGGTCTTATGCTCGAACATGTCGAACATCTTGCGCAGGCTGTCCATGTCGGCCGACAGGTCGGAGATCCCCAGCAGGTTCTTCTCGCCGGAGATCACATAGCTCTCGTTGGTCTCGGCCAGCGCCTGCCCGCCCGCCACCACCGCCGCCTGGGTCAGGCGCACGATGTCTTCGCGCAGCTCCTTCAACTCGTCGACGATGCGCGTGCGGATGGTCTCGAAGTCCACCCCGGCGTAATGCTGGTTGATGAAGTTGGCCGCCTCGATCAGCTGCGACTGGCTGTGCGCCTTGTCGGTGAAGATGATGCGGTTCTGCACGTCGCCGTCCGGGGTGACCAGGATCAGCAGCACGCGCTTGTCCGACAGGCTCAAAAATTCGATGTGGCGGAACGCGGTGGGCCGCTTTGGCGCCATCACCACCCCGGCGAATTGCGACAGGTCCGAAAGCATCGAGGCGGCGGCGCTGATCACGCGCTGCGGCTGGTCCGGCAGCAACTGCCCCTGCAATTCATGGCGCGCCGCATCGTTCATCGGCTGCACCGTGATGAGCGTATCGACGAACATGCGATAGCCGCGCGGCGTCGGGATGCGCCCGGCGGAAGTGTGCGGGCTGGCGATGAAGCCCAGCTCCTCCAGGTCCGCCATCACATTGCGAATGGTCGCCGGCGACAGGTCCAGGCCGGAGTATTTCGACAGCGCTCGCGAACCGACCGGCTGGCCGTCCGCGATATAGCGCTCCACCAGGGTCTTCAGCAGGGTACGGGCGCGTTGGTCGAGCATGGAATTGATTGTAGCCAAATGGCGGAAGTTTGCATGGCTTTAAGATATCGCTGGCCCCATCGGCGGATTATGGGCGACAGACGGTTCAGGGCGATGTCGGCGCTAAGGCTTGCGAGGCCCCTGCACCGGCAGCAGCCGCACATCCACGCCACCATACGGTCCGGCCGGCAGCTGCGACCTGACCCAGGCCGGATGCACGATCACCAGCCGGTTGTCCGCCTCCCAACGCAGATCCAGGGAAACCGAACGCTGGCCCACCGACATCGATCCCAGCGCGTTGCCGGTCACCGCGACGAACGCGATCGCCTGCTCCTTCGCGCCACTGCCGCCGACCAGCACACGGGTACGCAACTGGTCCGTGCTGGCGCAAGCCTCCTGCTCCTGTTCAGCGCGCCAGCGGCCGTCCGGCGAGGTAACCACCTGCACCGGATAAGACTGGCAGTCCGGCTCCTTCCAGTCCCCGAAATAGCCGATGTAGAACAGGCCGGCCACAAACACCAGCAGGAGAACGGCGCCGACCAGGGCGGCCTTGAGCTTGAAAGAACGTAACGGCATGGGCCCGGAGTATGCCAGCGCCGGTGCGCACACGGGCTGGTGAAATCGAGGTCAGGCCAGACCCATTACAAAGTCTTTAAAAATCAACATGCTAGGCGTCACGCCCGTCCAACCCTTGAGTCCGTCACCTACGCACAACCTGATAAAACCCTACCTTTTTCAGAAAAACGGCACGCCCGACTTCGCCGGCCCAACTCCCGCAACCTGATAAAACCTGACCATTTTCCAAAAATCGCGCCGGCCGACCGTGCCTGTCCGATCCGGCAACCTGACAAAACCCAAGGTTTTCGCGGAAAAACCGAACTGCCCGCCTCGCCTGCCTTGCCGCCAAACCTGAGAAAACCTGAGTTTTCTCGGCAAATCGCAGGCGCCGGCCTTGCCTGCCACCCGGTCGCGATCAACTCCCGGCCATAGCCCCCTTGCAAGGTGGAAGCCGCCGAACAAAAGGAAATGCCGGCAACGGAACCCATCGCCACAATTAAAACACAAGTGATATAACTTGTCAAGCCACGCGGGGACCTCTCGGCGAGGACCGAAGGCAGAATAGCGAACCCCGCCCGCCCTTTCCCCCAGGCTCGGCGTTCCTCTAAAACGCGACCGACGCCTGCACCCAGGCGGTCGGCTGCTTCGCCGCCGACACCGGAATCGAGACCGGCGAGCCGCCCTGGGTGCGCCAGGCCAGCGAAGCGCGAATCTGTACGCTGGAAACATTGGCGTTCAGCCCGACGCCCGTGCCCGCCAGGCTGCGCTGGTTCGCGCCCGCCGGGCCGAAGGGGTGCTTGTTGAACGTAACCCGCCCCCAGTCGTAGAACAGAGTGGCCTGCAAACCGGCGGTCAGGTTGTGGCGCAGCTCGGCGGTGCCGCGGTAGCCTTCACCACCGATGCCCTCGCCCTGCGGATAGGCGCGTACGCCGTTCGCGCCGCCCAGGGAGAATTTATCGATACAAAAAGCCCTGATGGCTATAGTGTCTATACATTTACGTCCTTGACATTAAATGCATATGCATTTATTATGTCTCTATGGACCTGACCAAAGATTCCCGCGCCCCGACGCCTTCCAGCACAGAAACGCAGAACCCCTGCTCTTTCTACGACGGCACCATTTACGTCGCCGGCAAATCGGTGGGCTGGATGCTCAAGCGCGCCCATAACGGCCTGCTGCGCAGCATGGACGCACGGATGCAGAAGTACGACCTGACGGCGATGCAATGGGGTCCGCTGATCCTGATCGACAAGGGGCACGACACGGTGGCCGCCTGCGCGCGCGAGGCCGATATCGACTCCTCCGCCATGACCCGCATGCTCGACCGGCTGGAGACCAAGGGGCTGATCCAGCGTGTGCGCAGCGAAGAGGACCGCCGCGTGGTCAACCTGGCGCTTACAGAGGCTGGCGCGGAGCTGGCGAAAAAAATCCCCCTTGAACTCTCCAAGGTGCTGAACCACCACCTGCGCGGTTTCAGCGAAGACGAATTCGAAACCCTCAAGACCCTGTTGCTGCGCTTCGAGCGCAACGGCGATGTACCGATGGATGACCTGTGATGAAGTCTCTCAATTCCTCCCTGCGCGCGCCGCTTTCCGCCCTGCTGCTGGCCATCCTGGCCGGCTGCGCCAGCCAGCAGGGCATCGCGCCGCATGCCACGCTGACCGAACCGGCCGCCCTGGGCGCGGCCGGCACCCTGCCCTATCCGAATACCGACTGGTGGGCGGCGTACAACGACCCCAAGCTCGATGAGCTGATCAAGGCGGCGATTGCCGGCAGCCCGACCATCCGCACCGCGCAGGCGCGCCTGGACCGTGCCAACGCGAACAGCGAAATCACCAACGCCACGCGCTATCCGCAGGTCACCGCCTCGGTGGACAGCTCGCGCCAGAAGCTGAGCGAGACCTATATCTACCCGCCGCCCCTGGGCGGCAGCACCCAGTCGCTCAACACCGCGCAGATCGGCGCGAGCTGGGAGCTGGACCTGTTCGGCCGCCACCGCGCCGCCCTCGATGCCGCGATCGGCAGCGTGCGCGCCGCGCAGGCCGACCAGGAAGCGGCGCGTGTGCTGCTCTCGGCCCGCGTCGCCACCGCCTATTTCAATCTGGCGCAAAAACTGGAGCAGCGCAAGGTCGCCGTCGCCACCGTGCAGGACCGCGAAGCGCTGCAAAAGCTGGTGGCGCAGCGCGTCGCCGCCGGGCTGGATACCAATGTCGAGCTGCGTCAGGCCGAAGGCAACGTGCCGCAGCAACGCCAGGAGATCGCCCTGCTCGACGAGCAGATCGCCATTGCCCGCCACGCCCTCGCGGCGCTTACCGGCAACGGCCCGCAGACCTACGACAGCCTGAGCCCGACCATCGCCGAGCGCGCCGCCCCGCAAATGCCGGAGAGCGTGCCGGCGGACCTGATCGGCCGCCGCGCCGATATCGTCGCCGCGCGCTGGCGCGTCGAGGCCGCCTCCAAGGACATCGCGGTGGCCAAGACGGATTTCTACCCCAACATCAACCTGACCGCCTTCATCGGCCTGCAGAGCCTGGGCCTGTCGAAATGGCTGCAGTCCGGCAGCCAGATGGCGGGCATCGGTCCGGCGATCCACCTGCCGATCTTCGATGCCGGCCGCCTGCGCGGCGCCCTGCGCGGCAAGAGCGCGGACTACGACATCGCCGTGGAAGACTACAACGCCAAACTGATCGACGCGCTACGTGACGTCGCCGACCAGATTGCCTCGACCCGCGCCGTCGAGACGCAGTGGCGCGAGCAGCAGTCGGCGCTGGCCTCCGCCGAAGCGGCCTACGACCTGGCGCAGCAGCGCTACCGCGCGGGTCTCTCCACCTATCTCACGGTGCTCACCGCCGAACTGTCGGTCGAGCAGCAGCGTAGAAGCGCGGTCGACCTGAAGGCGCGCCGCTACGCGCTGGACGTCGAGCTGGCGCGTGCCCTGGGCGGCGGTTTCCGCGCCGATGACCAGAGTGCCGCGCTGCAGACCTCGTCACGCTAAGCCGCGCCCAACCATCCAAGTCAAGCCGCAACCAGCCAGAGTCCGCAAGACCTTCGAAGCGAAAGAAGACCCATCATGAATGCTCCAGTCACCGAACAAAAGCCCGCCAACAGCCGCCGCAAGCTCCTTACCATCACCGCCGCGCTGGTTGCCGTGGGCGCGATCAGCTACGGCGCCTATTGGGGCGTGGTGCTGCGCCACTATGAAAGCACCGACAACGCCTACGTCCAGGGCAACCTGGTGCAGGTGACCCCGCAGATCGCCGGCACCGTGGTCGGCATCAACGCCGACGACACCGACAAGGTGACCGCGGGCCAGCCCCTGGTGCAGCTCGATGCCGCCGACGCGCGCGTCGCGCTCGAGCAGGCCGAGGCGCAACTGGCGCAGAAGGTGCGTGAAGTGCGCACCCTGTTCGTCGGCAATGGTTCGCTTTCCGCCACCGTGGCCCTGCGCCAGGCCGATGCCGCCCGCGCCGCCGCCGATGTCACCAAGGCCGAGGACGACCTGCGCCGCCGCGCGCCGCTCACCACCAGCGGCGCGGTGTCCGGCGAGGAAATGAAGCACGCCGAATCGGCCCTGCAAAGCGCGCGCAGCACGCTGACCGCGGCGCAGGCCGCCGTGATCGCCGCGCGCGAGCAGTTGACCTCCAACCAGTCCTATACCGACAACACCAGCATCGATGCGCACCCGAACGTGCAGGCCGCCGCGGCCAAGGTGCGCGAAGCCTACCTGACGCTCAAGCGCGCCGAACTGCCCGCGCCGGTCTCCGGTTACGTGGCGCGCCGCAGCGTGCAGGTCGGCCAGCGCGTGCAGGCCGGCGCGCCGCTGATGGCGATCGCCCCGCTGGACCAGCTCTGGGTGGATGCGAACTTCAAGGAAGTGCAGTTGCAGAAGATCCGCATCGGCCAGCCCGTGAAACTCAAGGCCGACGTGTACGGCAGCAAGGTCGAGTTCGACGGCAAGGTGGCGGGCCTGGGTGCCGGTACCGGCGCCGCGTTCGCCCTGCTGCCGGCGCAAAACGCGACCGGCAACTGGATCAAGGTGGTGCAGCGCGTGCCGGTGCGCATCGCGCTCGACGCCAGGCAGCTGCAGGGCCATCCGCTGCGCATCGGCCTGTCGATGGATGTCGAAGTCGATGTCGCCAACCAGGACGGCAAGAGCCTGTCGGACGCGCCGCGTACCGCGCCGGTGGTGCGGACCCAGGTGTTCGACGTTGCCCTCACCGAAGCCGACAGCCGCATCGCCCACATCATCGCCGACAATGCCGGCGCCGCGCATGTGGCGACCCTGGGCCCTGCCGCTCCCGGCGGCCAGCCGGTCCGCGCCACGCAGAACGCCTCCGCCAAGCGCGGTAGCGCCATGCCCTCGCCCAGGCTGACGCAAGCCACCGAACTGGCCGGGCCGCGCGTGGTGAAGGTCGCGGGCAGCCCGCGCAACTGAGCACAGCGAACCTGTAGCCTCCGCCATGTCTTCCGTCACCACCTCTCCCGGCGCGCCCGGCGACAAGCCCGCCGATACGCCCAACAGCGGCGCGCAGGCGCAGCCGTCCGCGTCCGCCGCCCCACCCGGCCCGCCGGCCGCCCATCCGCCGCTCTCCGGCGCGCCCATGCTCTGGGGCACGCTGTCCCTGGCGCTGGCCACGTTCATGAACGTGCTGGACACCTCGATCGCCAACGTCTCGATTCCCGCGATGTCCGGCGACCTGGGCGTCTCCACCAGCCAGGGCACCTGGGTCATCACCTCCTTCGCGGTGGCCAACGCCATCTCGCTGCCGCTCACCGGCTGGCTGACCCAGCGCGTCGGGCAGGTGCGCCTGTTCACCATCAGCACCCTGCTGTTCGTGCTCGCCTCCTGGATGTGCGGCCTGGCGCCCAACCTGGAAACGCTGATCGCCTTCCGCGTGCTGCAAGGCCTGGTCGCCGGGCCGATGATTCCCCTGTCGCAAACCCTGCTGATGGCAAGCTACACGAAGGAACGCGTCGGCATCGCCCTGGCCTTGTGGTCGATGACCACCCTGGTGGCCCCGGTGGTCGGCCCGCTGCTGGGCGGCTGGATCACCGACAACATCAGCTGGCCATGGATTTTCTACATCAACATCCCGGTCGGCCTGCTCGCCGCCGGCATCACCTGGGCGATCTACAAGAATCGAGAATCGCCGATCCGCAAGCTGCCGGTCGACAGCGTCGGCCTGGGCCTGCTGATACTCTGGGTCGGTTCGCTGCAGATCATGCTCGACAAGGGCAAGGAACTGGACTGGTTCGCCTCCGGCACGGTGGTGATCCTGGCGATCGTCGCGGCGGTCGGCTTCGTGGTGTTCCTGATCTGGGAACTCACCGAGGAGCACCCGGTGGTGGACCTGCGCCTGTTCGCGCGGCGCAATTTCTGGTCCGCCACCCTGGCCCTCTCGGCGGCCTATGCGATCTTCTTCGGCAACCTGGTGCTGCTGCCCCTGTGGCTGCAGCAGACCATGGGCTACACCGCCACCGCCGCCGGCATGGCGATGGCGCCGGTGGGCCTGCTGGCCATCCTGCTGATGCCGATCGTCGGGCGCAACATCGCCAAGGTCGATCCGCGCGTGTTCGCCACCTTCTCGTTCATCGTCTTTGCCCTGGTGCTGTGGATGCGCTCGCGCTTCTCCACCGACGTGGACATGGTCAGCATCATGATTCCCACCCTGATCCAGGGCATCGCGCTGGCGTTCTTTTTCGTCCCGCTGATCACCCTGGCGATGTCGGGATTGACGCCGGACCGCATTCCCGCGGCTTCGGGCCTGACCAACTTCGTGCGCATCACCGCCGGCGCGATGGGCACCTCGATCTTCACCACCCTGTGGGAAGACCGCGCCGCCATGCACCATGCGCAGCTCTCCGAGTCGATCAACCAGGGGAGCGAGGCGGCCAGCAGCGCCATCGCCGGACTGATGGCGCAAGGCATGAGCCGCGAACAGGCGCTGGGAGCGATCAGCGGCATGATCGACAAGCAGGGGTTCACCCTCTCGGTCAGCGAACTGTTCTACGCCTCCGCGCTGATCTTCCTGCTGATGATCGCGGTGATCTGGCTGGCACGGCCCGCGCGCAGCAGCGCCGGCGGCGGCGGCGCCGATGTGGGCGGCGCGCACTAGCCCGCGCTCACCGGTGAAACAAGTGCAAGCCCCGGAAACTTCCGGGGCTTGCACGCTTCTTGCACCGGATTGCTGAAACCTCCATAGGGTGCTCGCGCCCGATGTCATATTCCCGGTTTGAAGACGAAGTGTAGCGAATGCTACACTTTCTCTTTTTTCGCCCCGCCTTTCTTCTCCACTCGCTGCTTTTTTTGTCATGCGCGATTGCGCCGCGCGCCTCACAAGGTGAACATGCCCCACGCCCGCCACCCGAGCACCCACTCCTTCGGCCGCCTCCAGGCCGTCCTTCCCCTGGCCTTGATGCCGCTGCTCCTCGCCCTGGCGGCCTGCGGCGACAAGGCGCCCGCCCCCCCCCCCGGGGCGGGCGCGCCGCTGCCGGTCGCCACCCTGAAGGTTTCGGTGCGTGAAGTGCCGGTGCTGATCGAGGCGGTGGGCCGCACCGAGGGTTCCAAGGAAGTTGAAGTACGCGGGCGGGTGTCGGGCATTCTTGAGAAGATCAATTTCGCCGAAGGTACGCAAGTCAAGGCCGGCACGCCGCTGTTCCGCATCGATCGCGCGCCATTCGAGATCGCCCTGGCGCAGGCGCGCGCCTCGCTGGGTCAGGAGCAGGCGCGGCGCGAGCAGGCCGGCCGGGAGAACGAGCGCCTCAAGGAACTGGCCGACAAGCGGGCCATCAGCCGGCGCGAGTCGGACGATGCCGGCACCACGCTGAAGTCGTCCGCGGCGACGCTCACCGCCGCGGAAGCGCGCGTGCGCGAGGCCGAACTCAATCTTTCCTACACCAACGTCATCGCCCCGGTGGGCGGCGTCACCGGACGCAGCCAGCGCTCGGAAGGCAGCCTGCTGACCGCGGGCACCGACAGCAGCCTGCTGACCACCATTTCGCAGACCGACCCGATGTGGGTGCGCTTCGGCATTTCGGACGCCGAGTACGAAGTGCTGCGCACCGGCGCCGGCACGCTTGACAAGAACGGCACGCGCGACAACGCCGTCAAGCTGGTGCTGCCCAGCGGCAAGATCCATCCGGTCACGGGCAAGCTCAACTTCTCCGGCTCCACTGTCGACCCGCGCCTGGGCACGGTGCAGTTGCGCGCCGAGTTCTCCAACCCCGACCTGAGCCTGCTGCCCGGCCAGTTCGTGCGTGCGCAAGTGGTGGCCGGTTCCCAGAAGGCCATCCTGGTACCGCAGACCGCGGTGCTGCAAAGCGAACAGGGCCGCTACGTCTGGACCGTCGGGCCCGAGGGCAAGGCAGCGCAGAGACCGGTGGAGACCGGCAGCTGGCTGGGCCAGGACTGGATCATCAAGAAGGGGCTGAACGACGGCGATGTGGTGATCCTCGACAACCTGCTGAAAATCCGTCCCGGCGCGCCGGTGAAGCCGGCCGCGCCCGCGGGTGCACCAGGCAGCACTCCCGGCAATGCCGCTCCCGCCGGACCGGCTTCTGGCGGCCCCGGCGCCGCCCCAGGTGCCGCGGACCCGGCCAACGCCAAGAAGTCCGGCTGATCCGGGAGCCCGCATGTCAAGATTCTTCATTTTCCGCCCGGTGTTCGCCGGTGTGCTGGCGATCGTGATCATGATCGCCGGGCTGGTTGCCGCCAAGGTGCTGCCGATCGCGCAGTATCCGGAGATCGCGCCGCCCACGGTCACCATCACCACCACCTACCCCGGCGCCTCCGCCGACACCATCGCGCGCACCGTCGCCGCCCCCATCGAGGAGCAGCTCTCCGGCGTGGAGCGCCTGAGCTATTTCAACTCGACCTCCTCTTCGACCGGCGCGGTGAGCATCACCCTCACCTTCGAGCCGGGCACCAATGTCGACAACGCCGTGTTCAACGTCAACAACCGCGTGCAGCTGTCCCTGCCGCGCCTGCCCGACGAGGTACGGCGCCAGGGCGTGATCGTGCAAAAGCGTTCCACCGACATCCTGCTGGTGGTCTCGCTGATCTCGCCGAAAAGCCGCTTCAATACCCTGTTCCTGTCCAACTACGCCACCCTCAACGTGGTCGACGAACTCAAGCGCGTGCCGGGCATCTCCGATGTCACGGTTTTCGGCGCGCGCGACTATTCGATGCGCGTCTGGCTGCAGCCCGACAAGATGGCCCTGCTCGGCGTCACGCCGAGCGACGTCGCCGCCGCGCTGCGGGTGCAGAACAACCAGTACGCCGCCGGCAAGATCGGCGCCGAGCCGGCCCCTCCAGGCCAGAGCCTGGTTTATACCGTAACCGCCACCGGCCGCCTGATCGAACCGGAGGAGTTCGGCGAGATCGTGGTGCGCGGCAACGGCCCGGCCGGCGCCCTCAAGCTCAAGGATATCGCCCGCCTCGAGCTGGACGCCCAGACCTACGACACCTTCAATACCCTGGACGGCAAGCCCAGCATCGGCATCGCCACCTATCTGCAGCCGGGTTCGAACGCGCTGCAGGTCGCCGAACTGCTGCGCAGGAAGATGGAAGATCTCAAGAAGACCTTCCCCGAGGACGTCGATTACGTCGTGCCTTTCGACACCACCCTGTTCGTCGACGCCTCGATCAAGGAAGTGGTCAAGACGATTTTCGAGGCCGCGGTGCTGGTGGTGCTGGTCGTGTTCGTGTTCCTGCAGACGGTGCGCGCCACCATCATCCCGGTGATCGCGGTGCCGGTGTCGCTGATCGGCACTTTCGCCGGCCTGTGGATCCTCGGTTTCTCGATCAACACCTTGACCTTGTTCGCGATGGTGCTGTCGATCGGCATCGTGGTGGACGACGCGATCGTGGTGCTGGAGAACGTCGAGCGCCTGATGCGCGAGGAGCACCTGCCGCCTTTCGAGGCCTCGCTCAAGGCGATGGAGGAAGTATCCGGCGCGGTGGTCGCCATCGTGCTGGTGCTGTGCGCGGTGTTCATCCCGGTCGCCTTCCTGGGCGGCATCGCCGGCGCGCTGTACCGCCAGTTCGCGGTGACGGTGGCCATCTCGGTGGTGATCTCGGGTTTCACCGCGCTGACGCTCACGCCGGCCCTGTGCGCCCTCATGATGAAGGCGGGCGGGCACAGCGAATCGAAGATCTTCCATCCCTTCAACGTCGGCTTCGACTGGACGACCAAGCGCTTCCTGGGTTTTGTCGAGATGTCCATCCGCCACCGCGTCGCCTCGCTGCTGATCTTCGCCGGGGTGATCGGCCTGGTGGTATTCATGTTTCTGCGCGTGCCGGGCAGTTTCGTGCCGGCGGAAGATCAGGGCTATGTGTTCACCGCGATGTCGCTGCCGGACGGCGCCACCATCGGCCGCACCGCTGCCCTCGCGGCGAAGGTGCAGCCCATGGTCTCGGCCAACCCGGCCGTCAAGAACACCCTGGGCGTGATCGGCTTCGACCTGATCGGCGGCGCCAACAAGACCAACGCGGCAACCATGTTCGTGCCCTTGAAGCCCTGGGACGAGCGCCAGTCCACGGCAGCGGACGTCACCGGCTACATCCTGGGCAAGGGCGCGGCCTTCCGTGAAGGTTCGGTGATTTCCTTTGGGCCGCCGGCGATCCGCGGCCTGGGGACCGCCGGCGGCTTCGAGCTCTACCTGCAAGGCCGCACCAATGCGGACCCCAAGGCGCTGTCCGACGTACTGCAGAACTTCCTCACGGCCTTGCGCGCCCATCCGCAGCTCACCGGCATCAACTCCTTTTTCCGCCCGACCACGCCGCAGCTGAAGCTGGAAGTGAGCCGTGAAAAGGCCCTCGCCCTGGGGGTGCCGGTAGGCGACGTATTCGATGCCCTGCAGTCGACCATCGGCGTGCTGTACGTCAACGACTTCAACAAGTTCGGCCGCACCTACCGCGTGCAGATGCAGGCGGATGCCGCCTTCCGCGCCCGGCCGGAAGATATCGGCAACGTGTTCGTGCGCTCGGCCACGACCGGCGAAATGATCCCGCTCAAGACCCTGATCACCGTCAACAACACGGTGGGCCCGGAGGTGCTGGAACGTTTCAACGGCTACGTCGGCGCCAAGATACTCGGCAACGGCAAGGCGGGCGTCAGCTCGGGGGATGCGATCCGCGCGGTCGAGGAAGTGGCGCGCACGGCGTTGCCCGAGGGCTACCAGATCACCTGGAGCGGCCAGGCCTTCCAGGAGCGCCGCAGCGGCGGCTCCTCGGCGATCGCTTTCGGCCTGGCGCTGGTGATGGTGTTCCTGATTCTCGCGGCGCTGTATGAGCGCTGGAAGCTGCCGGCGGCGGTGGTTCTCTCGGTTCCCTTCGCGGTGGCCGGGGCGCTGGCCTTCGTGATGATGCGCGGCATGGAGAACGACATCTACTTTCAGATCGGCCTGGTCGTGCTGATCGGCCTGGCGGCAAAGAACGCCATCCTGATTGTCGAATTCGCCCAGCAGGGCTATCTGGACGGCATGTCGGCGGTGGACGCCGCGATGCAGGCCGCGCGCCTGCGCTTCCGCCCGATCGTCATGACTTCGCTGGCGTTCGTGCTGGGCGTGGTGCCGCTGGCGTTCTCCAGCGGCGCCGGCGCCGCCGCGCGCAAGTCGATGGGCACCGGCGTGTTCGGCGGCATGCTTGCCTCCACCTTCATCGCCACCATTTTCATCCCCCTGTTTTTCACCATGACCGCCACCCTGCGCAAGCGCGACCAAGACAACGCCGCCGCTCGCGCCAAGGCGGCGCAGCCCGCCGACACCCTCCACACCGAGGAGGGCGCGCAATGAAGCCGCGATCAAGGAAACTGTGCGCGCCCCTGCTTGCCGCCGCGATGGCGATCGCGCTGAACGGCTGCATGATGGTCGGCCCCGACTACAAGCGCCCCGCGCAGGAGCTGCCGCCGGACTATCCCGAGCCGGCCGGCACCGACGCCGCGGCCTTGCGCGCGGACTGGTGGACCCTGTATGGCGATGCCACGCTCAACGACCTGGTGGCGAGCGCGCAGAAGAACAGCGCCGACATCCGCCTGGCCGCGGCGCAACTGGAGGAGGCCAACGCCGCGTTGCGCGAGGTGGACGCCGCCAACTATCCGCAGATCGACGGCAGCTATGCGGCCACCGATTCGCGCGTCTCCAACGCAACCGCGGTGCCGGTCCCTTCCACGGTACCGTTGATAAGGCAAAACCGGCGCCTGGCCGCTTCCACCACCTTCGAGCTGGACTTCTGGGGGCGGCTGCGCCGCGGCACCGAAGCCGCGCGCGCCGCTGCCTTGTCCAGCCGCTACGGCCGCGACGTGGTGGCGCTGACCCTGGCAGGCACCACCAGCCAGGCCTATTTCTCCCTGCGCGCGGTCGATGCGCAGATTGCCGTGACGCGCATCACCCTGAAATCGCGCGAGGAATCGCTCGAAGTGGTGAAGAACCGCGCCGCCTCCGGCATCTCTTCCGACCTGGAAGTCAACCAGGCGATCGGCGCGCGTTCCGACGCGGTATTGCAGTTGCAGGACCTGGAGCGCCAGCGCAAGCTGATCGAGCATCAGCTGGGCACGCTCACCGGCAACCTGGCCCTGCGCCTGCCGCCGGGCGAGCTGGACCAGCTGCCGGTGCCCCCGGTGCCGCCGGCGGGCCTGCCCTCCTCCCTGCTGGAGCGCCGCCCCGACGTGCAGGCGGCCGAGCAGAACCTGGTGGCCGCCAACGCGCGCATCGGCGTGGCCAAGGCGGCGATGTTCCCCACCATTTCGCTGACCGGCAGCTATGGCGGCGAAAGCGCCGCCTTCTCCAGCCTGCTCACCGGACCGGCGCGCATCTGGAGCCTGGGCTTTGGCCTGACCCTGCCGCTGTTCGACGCCGGCCGCCTGTCGGCGCGCACCGCGCAGGCCGAGGCGCGCCAGCGCCAATCGGTGGCCAGCTACCAGAAGGCGGTGGAGACCGCGTTCCGCGAAACCGCCGACGCGATCAGCAATCTCTCCGCCGCCGGCACCAGCGAAGCCGAGTTCAAGGTGAAGGTCGAGGCCGCGCGCCAGGCCCTGGAACTGGCGCGCATCCGCTATCAGTCGGGCTACTCCGGCTATCTGGAGGTGCTGGACGCGCAGCGCACCGCCAACGACGCGGAACTGGCGCTGGTGCGCAACCGCCAGTCGCACCTGGCCTACAGCGTGGACCTGATGAAGGCCCTGGGCGGCGGCTGGGCGCCGCCGCAGGCGGGCCGCTGATGCGCGGCACCGGCGCGTCTCGCGAAGCGGTGCCGGGCGCGCGTGCGGCGAGGGGCACGACGAAGCCCACGACAAAGCGCACGACGCAGTCCACCACAAAACGCACGACAACGCGCACCGCCGTGCGCATCCGCGCGCATGCCCCGTCGGCACGCCTGGTCGACCGGCGCCGCAAGTTCATCGAGGCCGCCGAACGCCTGTTCCTGGAACGCGGCTTCGCCGGCACCAGCGTCAACGAGGTCGTACGCTTGGCCGGCGGCTCGCTCGCCACGCTGTATGCGGAGTTCGGTACCAAGGAAGCCCTGTTCGAGGCCGTGCTGAGCCGGCGCGCCGCGGCGATCTTCGAGGGCAACTGGCAGGACCCCGCCAACATCGCCGATGTCGGCGCCGAATTGCGCGCCCTGGCCACGCGCATGCAGGCGCGCATTCTCTCGCCGGACGGGCTGGCCATCTATCGCCTGGCGGTCTCGGAGGCGCCACGCTTCCCCAGCCTGCGCAAGGCCTTTGTCAAAACCGGGCTCGGGGGCTTTCTCAACCACCTGGCGGGCTATTTCGAACAACTTGCCGGGGCGCGCCGCATCGTCATCGCCGATCCGCTGCTGGCCGCCGAGCACTTTCTGACCCTGGCGCAGGGGCAACAGCTGTTTATCGCTTCCTGCGGCGGCGCCAATCGCCTTTCCGCCGCCCGGCGCAAGCTGCATATCGAGCGCGTGGTGGAAGCCTTTTTGCGCATTTACCCCCTGGCCGGCGCCAGGCATCGCGTGTAGGACAAACGAGGAACAGGCCCGCCTTCAGAGCGCCGAGACTTTGGTATTCGACTTTCGTAGTCTTACCGTTTCTACGTTATTGGATTAATCTGCGTTTGCAATCCGGCGCTCTTTTAGGAACATGGAGATGCAACGCATAACGCAGATCATGCCGGCGGACGGTTGGTGGGTGGAGATAGCGCAGAGTTCCGACGACACCTACTCGGTGCGCGTGGTGAGCTGGGCCCTGGTGGAGGTCGATTTCGACGGCGAACCCATCACCTTTGTCGACGGCATGGTGATCACCGATGCCGGCCCCGAACTGCTCGACACCGTCCCCGGTATCAAGAATTTCTACTTCGAGCAGGCTTAGGCGCGCGGGCTGAACCGCGCTGCCGGACCGCGGCGCGCGCGTCCGCACGCGCATCCCGCATTCCGCGTCCCGCATCCGCCTATTTGGCGCCGACCTTGGGCGCGCCGTCCCAATCCCCGCCCAGCGCCTTGACCAGGAACACCGAGGTCAGCAGGCGCTGCCCGAGCAGTTGCGCGGACAGCCGCTCGCTGCTGAGCAGTGACTGCTGCGCGGTGATCACATCAAGATAGGTGGCCACGCCGCCTTCATAGCGGGTATTGGCAATGTCGAGCACCCGGCGCGAACTGGCGACCGCCAGCTGCGACTGATTGTAGGCACGTTCCAGCGCCGCCAGGCCGGTGATGCCGTCTTCCACTTCCTGCATGGCGGTGAGCACAATGCGCCGGTAGTTGGCGACCTGCACATCGTAGCCGGCCTGCGCGAAGTCCTTGCCGGCGCGAATCCGCCCGCCGTCGAAGATCGGCTGCAGCAGCGAAGCGCCCAGCGACCAGATGATCGAAGGGGTGCTGAACAGGGTGCCGAGGGTGCGGCTCTCGTTGCCGTACAGGCCGCCCAGGCTGATGCTCGGGTAGAAGGCGGCCGAGGCCACGCCGATCTGCGCATTGGCCGCCGCCATCGCGCGCTCCGCCGAGGCCACGTCGGGGCGGCGCTCGAGCACGTCCGAGGGCACGCCAACCGGCACGTCGGGCGGCGCCAGGAACTTGACATCGGGCTCGAGGCTGAACAACGGCGCGGGCGTACCGGTCAGCGTGGCGATGGCGTGCTCGAACTGGCCGCGCTGGCGCGCCAGCACGTCAACCTGGGTCAGGGTGCTGTCGAGCAGCGCCTGTTGCTGCGCGACATCCAGGCCCGAGGTGGCGCCGAGATCATGGCGCGCTGCAGCCAGCTCCAGGGCCCGGCGCTGCAGCGCGATCGAACGCGACAGCACGTCGAGTTCGATATCGACCGCGCGCAGGTTGAAATAGGCAGTGGCCAGATCGGCGGTCAGGACCAGGCGCACGTTTTCCAGATCGGCCGCGGACTGCTCGGCGGAGGCGCGCACCCCTTCCACGGAACGCTGCACCCGGCCGGCCAGATCGACCTCGTAGCTGGCGCTGATGGCCAGGATGTAGTCGTTCTGGGTGGTGGTGAAATTGGGCGCGATGTTGTTGGTCAGCGGCCGGTTGGCGGAGATGCGCGCACGGGCATCGCGGCCGGTGACGCCGACCTGCGGATAACGGGCCGCGCCCACCGCGTCCATGGTGGCGCGCGCCTGCGCCAGGCGCGCATTGGCCGCGACCAGGGTCGGGCTGCCCGCCAGCGCCTGCTCTTCCAGGGCATTGAGGCGCGCATCATTGAAACGCTGCCACCAGGGGCCCTTGGGCGCGCCGTCGCTGGGGGTGCCGACACGCCAGGGCGCCTCCAGCTTCCAGGCCACCGGCATGTCAACACCGGGACGCTTGTAGTCCGGTCCGGCGGCGCAAGCCGAAAGCAGCGCGGCCGCCAGGCAAGCGCTCAAGCGATGTACAACCATTACGATTTTTCCTTGGGCGCGGGCGCGGCCTTGCCGGCCGCGGCCGGCGGGTTCGGGGCAATCGCCACCTGGTCGCCTTCTGCCATCGAGTCGGGTGGGTTGAGCACCAGCTGCTCGGTACCGCTGATCCCGTCCAGCACCTCGACATTCTCGCCGTAGTTGCGGCCCACCTTGACCGGCTTCAGGCTGACCCGCCCGCTGCCGTCGACCACCGCCACGCGGGTGCCGTCGCCGCGGATCATCAGGGCATTGGTGGGAATCGAGTAGCCCTTGCCGGGCATCAGCGGCAACATCACCTGCACGTACGCGCCCGGCAGCAGCAGGCCTTCACGGTTGGGCAGGCTGATCTCGACCTGCATGGTACGGCTGGCCGTATCGATGGCGGCGGCGGTGCGCGCGACCTCGCCCTTGAAGTTCTGGCCGCGCAATTCGCCCTGCACCACGCTGACCTGCTGGCCTTGCTTGACCAGGTGCGCATACGACTGCGGCACATTGACGTAAACCCGCAGCGGATCGGTCTGGGTCAACACGAACATCGTACGCCCGGTGCCGCCGCCGGCATCGATCAGGTCGCCGGTATCGACATTGCGGCGCGTGATCACGCCGGCAAAAGGCGCGGTGACCCGCTTGAAGCCTTCCATCTGCTGCAGGCGGCCCACGTTGGCGTCGGCGGCGGCCAGGTTGGCGCGCGCCTGGGCATCGTTGCTGCGGCGCTCGTCGAGTTCCTGCTGCGAGACGGCGTCCTTCTTGCGCAGCGCCTCCCAGCGCTCCATCGTGCTCTTGGCGAGCGACAGGCTGGAAGCGGCCTGCTGGCGCGCGGCGGCGGCCTGGGTCAACTGCTGATCGATTTCCGGAGTTTCGATCTCGGCCAGCAGTTCGCCCTTCTCGACCCGGCTGCCGATGTCCTTGTACCATTTTTTCAGGTAGCCGCTGGCACGCGCCGAGATCGGCGACTGCACGAAGCCCTGCAAGGTGCCCGGCAAGGCGAGCGTCTGGCCGACATCGCCGCCGCTCTTGGGCTTGGCCACCCGCACATATTGCTTGGCGTGCTCCACCGCCCCGGCCTCCAGCGCACGGGCGCTGCCGATGCGCGAGAGCACCGTGCGCCCCGCGCCCAGTGCCAGCACCACCATGACGATCAGGGTAAGCCAGCGCGCGCGGCGCATCGCCTCCTTGCGCTTGACCAGTTCACCGGAATCCCCAGGCTCGACTGGATGAATGCCAAGCTCGGAATGACGTTGTTCGGACATTGCTTCAGGCCTCCTGGTGCGTGGCACCACTGGGGGGTGGGGTTGGTGAAAGATGCGGTTCGGCGTGCGCATGGGCGCCCTTGCGCCTGGCCAGGCGCTGGTGCACCCCGGCGAATACCACCGGGACAAAGAACAAGGTGGAAACAGTCGCAAACACCAGGCCGCCGATCACGGCGCGGCCCAGCGGGGCATTCTGCTCGCCGCCCTCGCCCAGGCCCAGGGCCATCGGGATCATGCCGATGATCATCGCCAGCGCCGTCATCAGCACCGGGCGGATCCGGGTGGCGCCGCCTTCGAGGGCCGCGGCAAGGGGCGGGACGCCGGCCTGCTGGCGCTCCCGGGCGAACGAAATCAGCAAGATGCTGTTGGCGGTCGCCACGCCCATGGTCATGATGGCGCCGGTCAGCGCGGGGACGGAGAGAGTTGTCCCGGTGATGAACAGCATCCAGGCGATGCCGGCCAGGGCGGCGGGCAGCGCGGTAATGATAATGGCCGAATCGACCCACGACTGGAAATTGACCACGATCAGCAGATAGACCAGCACGATCGCCATCGCCAAACCCACGCCCAGGCCGATGAAGGAACTCTGCATGGTCTGCACCTGCCCGCGCATCACCACCTGGCTGCCGCGCGGCAGCTTCGGGCTGATCTCGTCGATCTTCTGCTGCACCTGCCTGGCAACGTTCGCCAGGTCGGTGCCGTGCACGCTGACATAGACATCGACCGCCGGCATGATGTTGTAGCGCGACACCACCGCCAGGCTCTTGCCGGCCTTCGCTTCGACCAGGTTGCCGAGCAGTTGCGGCGGCCCGGTATTGGTGCCGGTCGCGTTGCTGATCACCCCGACCGGGGTGTTCAGGAGCGCGTCGAGCGAATCGATGTTGTATTGCGGCGTCTGGATCGCGACGTTGTAGACCACGCCGTTTTGCGGATTGAGCCAGAAGGCCGGCGCGGTCTGCGAACTGCCGGAGAGGCTGATCAGCACGTTCTGGCCGACGTTGGCGGCCGTCAGGCCGACCTGCTGCAGGCGCGTGCGGTCCATCTGCAGGTCGATCGACGGGTTGTCCAGGCGCTGGTGAATGTGCACGTCGACGGCGCCGGGAATCTGCTTGACCGACTTGACCAGCTCGGCGGCCAACTCGGCATTCTTGTTCAGGTTGTTGCCGGTGAACTGCACGTCGATCGCCGCCGGCAGGCCGAAGTTGAGGATCTGGGTGACGATGTCGGCGGGCTGGAAAAAGAACTCCACTCCCGGGAAGCGCTTCGGCAATTCCGTACGCAGCAGGCTGATGATCTCTTCGGTGGGCCGATGGTCTTCGTGCAGCGAGATCAGGATTTCGCCGTCCAGCGATCCGAAGGTGCCGCCGTTGCTGTAGGAGAGGTTGATCCCGGAATTGGGCACGCCCAGGTTGTCGAGGATGGTTTCCAGCTCGCTCGGCGGCACCATCTCGCGAATTGCCGCTTCGACCGAGTCGGCGATTCGGGCGGTCTCCTCGATTCGGGTACCGGTGGCCGCCCGCATGTGCAGGCGAATCTGGCCGGCATCAACGCTCGGGAAAAAGTCGCGTCCCAGCACCGGGAAGAGCAGGCAGGAGAGCAGGCAGAAAGCCAGGAAACCGCCCGCGAACGCGCGGCGGTTGGCGAGCAGCGAAGACAGGGTCAGGGTGTAGGCACGACGCACGCGCTCGAAACGCTGGTCAAAACTCTTGTACAGGCGCTGCAGCAGGCCCGGCTTGGCGCTGTCCGCCTCATGGCCGCCTTTCATCAGCAGCATCACCAGCGTGGGCACCAGGGTCCGGGACAGAAAGTAGGAAGCAATCATCGCGAACACCACCGCTTCCGCCAGGGGCACGAACAGGAAGCGCGCCACACCGGACAGGAAGAACATCGGCACGAACACGATGCAGATGCACAGCGTGGAGACGAAGGCGGCCACGCCGATTTCGCCGGCGCCCACCTCGATCGCCTCGTTGAGCGGCTTGCCCATGTGCATGTGGCGCTCGATGTTCTCGATGGTCACGATGGCCTGGTCGACCAGGATACCCACCGAGAGCGCCAGCCCCCCCAGGGTCATCAGGTTGAGCGTCTCGCCCAGCATCTGCAGCACCAGGATGGCGGAGAGAATCGACAAGGGAATGGTCAGCGCGATGATCAGGGTGCTGCGCCAGTTGCCGAGGAACAGCAGCACCATCGCGGCGGTCAGGCCGGCGGCGATCAGCGCTTCGATGATCACGCCCTTGATGGCGGCGGTAACGAACAGGGATTGGTCGAACAGCGGCGCGATCTTCACGTCCTGCGGCAGCGTCTGCGCGGCGCGCGGCAGCAGCGCGCGCAGATTGTTGACGATATCGACCGTCGAGGCGCCGCCGTTTTTCAGCACGGAGAGCAGCACGCCGCGGGCGCCGTCCTGGCGCACGATGTTGGTCTGCGGCGAGAAGCCGTCACGCACCTGGGCCACGTCGCGCAGATAGGTGGTGGCGCTGCCCGAGGTGCGTACCGGCAGGTCGTTCAGGCCGCCCAGGGCATCGGGCGAGCCGTTCATGCGGATGTTGTATTCGGTGCCGCCGAATTTGGCGGTCCCGGAAGGCAGGATCAGGTTCTGCGTGTTGACGGCGTTGACCACGTCCGCCGGCGCCAGGCCACGCGCCTGCAGGGACTGGATATCCAGGTCCACGGAAATCAGGCGGATCTTGCCGCCATAGGGGAACGGCACGGCGACACCCGGAATGGTGATCAGCTGCGGGCGCAACTGGTTCACCGCCGCGTCGAACACCGCATTCTCGGGCAGCGTCGGGCTGGACAGCGCCAGCTGGATCACCGGAATGCTGGAGGCGGAATATTTGATCACCAGGGGCGGGGTGATGCCGGGCGGCAACTGGCGCACCTGGGTCTGCATCGCCGCCACCACCTGGGCGATCGCGGTCTGGATGTTGGCGGTCGGCTGGAAAAACACCTTGATGACCGAAATGCCCGACAGCGAGGTTGACTCGATGTGCTCGATGTCGGAGACCGTGGTGGTCAGGCCGCGCTCGCTCTGGCCGGCGATCCGCTGGCCCATTTCCTGGGCGGGCAGGCCGTTGTAGTTCCAGATGATACTGACGACCGGGATGTTGATCTCGGGAAAGATATCGGTCGCCATATTGCGCAAGGCAAAAGGCGTTGCCAGAACAATCAACATCGCCATCACGATGAAGGTATACGGGCGGCGCAGCGCCAACTGGACCATGTTCATGGCCTATTCCCCTTCCTGAACTTCGATTTCAAGCATCGGACCGGCCGCCCACCTGCACACAACCAAACAGCCGCACAACAGTCGGCACACCACCCAACCACCCATTATCCCGCCAAGCTGCGGCGAAACAAATAAACAATCGTTTCGCGGCTGCCTGGGCGGCTCCTCCTCAATATTTCCTACTGCCCCAATCGAGCGCTGGATTCACGCTCCCAAAATATGAAAGACCGCAGCAAAAGGCTGCGGCCTCTGATTTTTGGTCTGTTTTTCAGCGGCCGGCGAGCGGCTGCCAGAGGGCGGATTCGGCCCAACAGGTGGGCACGAAAGGACTCAAAACCACTATAGCAAACTAACCGCAGCCCCAAAATTACCAAAATTTCACTAGCTTATTTGAAAATAAATCGGCACGAATCCGCAATGCCGGCGGAGCCCCACCACACTTGGCAGCAGGACCGGCAGCTCCGGGAACTCATCGACGGCCGGGCGGCAGACGAATCAGCACCACCGCCTTTGCTTCGCCATCCCCCTCGATCACCTCAATGGAGGCGCCGATAAAACGCGCGATTCCCTGTCCAACGCCGAAAAAGAACGCCGCCCCGACGCCATTGGGCTTGGCACGCTCGACACCGGCGACATAATGCAGGATCGCCGCGATTCCGGCAGCCGGCAGCAAGGATTGCTCGACAGTCATGCTGACCAGACATCCCCCGGAGACGGGATCCGGCAGTGGCGCCAGATCCACCAGAACGCGCGAGCCCTTGGCGGCAAATTTGAGCGATGCGGCAAGCGCGTGCCGCAGCAGGGCCGCAACCATCGGCCCGTCCGATTCCAGACGCACGTCCCGGGGAGCAAAGGCCAGCGTTACCGCCTTCGCGCGGGCCTCGCCATCCATGGCGGCCAACGCATCGGCCAGGGCGCCCTCCACATCGACCGCGGCGATCTCGGGGCACGCGCCCTCGGCACTGACGAACGCGATCTGGGCCAGGCCGTCGGCCAGCGCAGTCTGCTGCGCCACCGCCGACTGCAAGCCCTTGAAGGCGCGTTCGCGGGTGGCTTCGGGCAGCTCCTGCCCCGATTGCAATACCTGCAACCACCCGGCCATCGTATTGAGCGGCGTGCGCAGGTCATGCGCCGCGGCCCCCATCAACAAGGCGACGGCACGCCGCATGCGCGCCTGCTCCGGCACGTCGGCAGGGTCTGGAGGGGGAGCGGGAGAGGACGCGGCGGAATCTACCATGGCTGTCTTCTATCATAGACCGGCTTCATATCCCCGCCCGGCCCGCCGGTCTCATGGCACGGCGTAAGCGCGCGGCAAACTGATACGGAAGGTACTGCCTTTGCCCGGTTGGGTCTGCAGTTCGATACTGGCATCGAGCAGTTCGCACAGGCGCTTGACGATGGACAAGCCCACGCCCTCTCCCGCCGGCCTCCCGGAACGGGGCCGGCCCAGTGTCGCCAGCGGCGCCGGCATCTCCCGCGGCGCTTCGTCGGCAATGCCGCTTTCGCGGGCCAGGTCATCGGCCTGGTGCGCGCCTTCGGTGGCCTGTTGAATCGCATGCGCGAGCGGCGCACCCTGGTCCTGCAGGCCCGGCCCGCTGTCCTGCACGCAAAAGAACCAGCGCTCCGCGACATCCTCGCCCCAGGTCAGATGGACACCGCCCCGATCGGTATATTGCAGGGCGTTCGCGAGCAGGTTTTGCGCGATGCGGCGGACCTTGGCGGCATCGCCCTGCACCGGCAGACTGGCCGGTCCGCCAGTGCGCAGGAACAGGCCGCGCTGGCCGGCCAGGGCCTGGAAATCCTCGCTCAATTGCAACAGCACATTGGCCGCGTCGAATCGGGCCAGCGAACGCATGTCGCGCCCGGATTCAAGGCGCGCCAGGCTGGTCATGTCGTTGAGCAGGATGTGCAGGGAGTCGACGCTCCTTTGCAGGATGTCCAGGGATTTCAGGCGCGTGACCTCGGGCACGTCCGGGAAGTTCAGCAACTCGGTCGCGTTTTTCACCACGCCAAGATTGCCGCGCAGATCATGCGCCGCCTCGCGCCAGACCTCGGAGCGTGCCTGCTCCAGCTCGTTTAGCCGCGCCAGCGCCTGCTCGAGGTCGTCGGCGCGCCCCGCCGCATCGACCTGCTGCAAACGTACGTACTGATCGGCGCTTTCGCATACGCCATCGCTGCACAATTCGGCCAGGGCGCGCCGGGCAAACAGCCGGGCCGCGTCCTCCAGTTCGGGATGCGCGGCCGCATCGCGCTCGAATTCGTCAAGCAGGCACAGATGCAAATGACGCCATTCCAGCATTACCTCGAACAAACCGAAGCCCTGTTGCCACCGCACCAGGCCGTGTTCGCCGGCGCTCTCCTTTTGCGTCGCGCTTGCGCGCGCCTCGGCGCCGGCACCATGGGCTCGCAAGCCGCGCACGAATGCGGCCAGCACTGAGGGAATGTGATCGTGGAATTGCGCTCGCGAAACATTCGACGCGGACGTCAGGCGCGCATCTTCCTCGACCGCGCGGCGCCACGCGTTCAGGACGGCATCGCTGCGCGTTTCGAGCCGCCCCGCCAGGGCGTCGAGTTGCCGGCTGATCAGTAAGGTCTGGTCCATTGGCGGAATTGGTTTGCATCAGACAGCGGCATCGCGCGCATTTCCGGCCCCGAAATTGCCCCGGGTGTACTTCCCATGAACCTGGAAAAAAGGATGCCGCGCTTGCGCGGCCCGCGCGCAGGATTCAAGCCCGGGCAATCGAGCCACGCGCGACCTCAAAGCTCGACGTAGCGACGCAATGACTCCGCGAACATGGACTGCGCGGCGCGCAGGCTACCGGTGATCGCGGCAACATTGCCTTGCCCGGAATGCAGCCAGGATGGTTCCCTGTGCGCGTTTGTATCGGACTGCACGGAAGACGCGTCCACAATTGCCCTTTCGGCCCCCGGCTGGCAAAGCTTGAGAGGCATGTTCTGCATTTGATGTTTTCCTCGAAGGTTCAGGCCGCAAGAGCAATGCGAGATCCATGCCATCAAGGACAGCTCCGGCCCGCGCGCAGTCGCGCGGTTGAATCCCATTCAAAAGCAGCTTGCGCGACACGCGGATATTGCAGCCTTTCCCTGTCCGGCCGGTAAATTCTGCACGGCGAGGCGAAGGTTCAGGGGCCGCCGGATGCAAAGCCGGGCACACCAAGTGCGGCTCTCCGGATATCTCCAAACTTCGCGAGCAGCCACCAGACCATGACCCAGGATTTTCTGCAAGCAGTCTCCAGTCCGGACCGGGACCATCAAGACCATCTTCCTACTCCCGCCAGGCAACCGGTGGAGGATATTCCCGCGCCGGAAAACCCGCCCGCCAAGGAAATGGGCGATACACCGGTCCCGCAATATCCACCCGGCGACAACCCGGCCGGCCCTGGTCACACCCCCACCACTCCGCCACCCATGGCCTTGCCACATTAGCGTCTCATCCATGCAGGCGCTTCCGCCCCCTGCCCTTGCGAAGCGGCCGCGCCGGTGCCGCCGTCAAACAACCTGGCGCATCGGCTGCGCCAGGATGCTCTGCAGATCGTCGAGGGCGACCGGCTTGACGAGGTGATGATCAAAGCCCGCTTCGCGGGAGCGGCGCCGATCCTCACCCTGGCCCCAGCCCGTAAGCGCAACGATCAGCGCATCGCGCAGGCCCGGCAAGCCGCGCATCTGACGCGCCGCCTCGTAGCCATTCATCTTGGGCAAGCCGATGTCCATCAGGACAATCTGGGGGATCAATTCACCGGCCATCTCGAGCGCCTGGGCGCCGTCATAGGCAATATGCACTTCATTTCCCATGATGCTCAAGAGCGCCCCCAAGCTGTCCGCGGCATCCTGGTTATCGTCGACAATCAGGATGCTGCGCGCCCCCGCCGCATCACCGTCGCTGGCGACAGTTCCGCCCACGACATTGCCTGCCTGTTGCATCGCCTTCATATCCAGTTCCATGTCATCTCCAGCGCGTCTGCTCGCGCGATTCCACTGATTGCGACCAATTTGTCCGGATGGGCATCATGGGCGCTTCCCCTCCATCTACCGCCTCAATCGAGCAGGGCGTTGAGGCCGTCCAGATCAACCGGCTTGGTCAGATGGTGATCGAAGCCCGCCTCCCTGGCCTTGCGCCTGTCCTTGTCCTGTCCATACCCCGTAAGGGCAATGAGCAGGGTGTCTTTCCTGATCCGTCGCAATTCTCGCGCCAGCTCGTACCCGTCCATGCCCGGCAACCCGATATCGAGCAGGATGACCTCCGGCCGGACATCGGCGGCCTTCTCGATCGCCTCGAGCGCGCCGTAAGCCGTATGAACCTCATGCCCACTGCTCCCCAACAACATCGATATGGCATCGGCGGCGTCGGCATTGTCGTCGACCACGAGAATCCGCCTGGGGCCTCGCGCCCGGTCCGCTCTCCGGAGTCCGGCTGCGCCGGGTTGCGCGCCGGACTCTTCCAGCAACGGCAGGATGACGACGAATTCGCTACCCTGCCCGCCGCCGCTGCTGAATGCCGCTACCCGCCCACCGTGCATCTCCACCAGCCGCTTGACCAGCGAAAGTCCGATGCCGAGCCCATCCTGCGCCGAATCCGGAGAATGTCCAACCTGGACAAACAGGTCAAAGACCTTGTCGAGCGATTCCGCCGCAATGCCGATGCCGTTGTCGCGAACGGAGATTCGTGCCTGCCCGTCAACACAACTGACATTTAGGGCAAGCTGCCCGCCCCTGGGACTATATTTCGAAGCATTGTGCAGGAGATTGCCGACGATCTGCGACAACCGCACGGGATCTCCGCGTACGATCGGGTGGATATCCGGGAGGCTGACCTGCAGATGCTGGTCACGCTCGTCGATGAAGCTGCGGACCGACTCGACCGTGGAGGTGGCGATTGCGTGCAGGTCAATCCGTTCGGCCTTCAGATTGACCTTGCCGCGGGTGATTCGCGCCACGTCAAGCAGGTCATCGACCAGGCGCGTCAGGTGCTGGAGCTGGCGCGCGATCATGGCGTGGGCCTGCGCGACCATGGGCGGCGGCACGCCTTGCGGCAACTGCAGGAGATCGATGGCGCTGCGGATTGGCGCAAGCGGATTGCGCAGTTCGTGCGCCAGGGTGGCGAGGAATTCATCCTTGCGCCGGTCCGATTCGAGCAGGAAATCGGCGGCGGCCTTGGCGATGGTGATGTCCTGCGCGATGCCGGCTGCCCGATATGGCGCACCGGCCTCGTTTCGCACCACAAAACCACGATCGCGCACCCAGCGCATCGCTCCACCGGGTACGCTGAGTCCAGCCAGGCGGCTCGGGCCGCTGGCCGATGCAATACGATACTCAATGTCGTATTCGCCCAGCCGCGGCAGCGCCAGAAATGCGCTTTCGGCCGTTTCCCGGTCGTCCGCGTGAATCGCCGAGAACCATTGCTCCGGGTCCGCGCATATGTCCGCCGCCTGCCGGCCCCAGACCCGCAGGCAGGCGGGGTTGACATACAGGAAGCGCCGCTCGCTGAAATCGTAAATCCAGAATACGTCGGTGATGTTTTCGGCAATCTGGCGGAAGCGCTCCTCGCTCTCCTTCAGGGCTATTTCAACACGCCGATAGGCGTCCTCCACGTAGCGCAACCGCAAAAGGGCGCGTACATTGGCCACCAATTCGGCTGGCTCGATCGGTGCGACAAGAAAATTGTCCGCGCCGCCGTCCAGCGCCCGCACCTTGTCCTCGCTCGCCGTGACCGACGCCGAGGTCTGCAGGATCAGGGTCGACGCAGTTGCAGGATCTTCCTTGATGCGCCGGCACACCTCCAGCCCGCTGATGTCGGGCAGCTTGACGTCAAGCAGCACCAAATCCGGCAGGCCTTCGCTGGCTTGCGCGAGCGCTGTCGCCCCGTCGGCCGCCTCCAGAACCTCGAAGCCGGCCAGCCGCAGGACCCGGCTCTTGGCATAGCGTGCTCCATCGTTGTCGTCGACGTTGAGAATGACCGCGCGGCGCGCCTCATTCATGCCGGCCTCCAGGCGCGGAGCGTCCCGCCGTATCGCGGGCAGGCACGCGAAGATGCCGGCAACGCTTCATTGCGCCGGCCCGCCGGGTACCGCTTTGGCCAGCACCAGGCTATTGAGCGTGGCCAGCAGATCCTGGCGCTCGAGCGGCTTCACGAAATAGGCGTCCGCTCCCAAGGCCAGCCCTTTGTGCTGATCCTCGACGCAACTTGCGATGATCACGGGTATGCCGGGCGCGAGACCGCCGCTCTTGAATCGCGCCAGCCAGCTCCACGCGTCTTCACCCGGCAACAGAATATCGAGGATGATGGCCCGCGGCGCCATGCGCGCCAACACGTCATGCGCCTCGCGCAGACTGGTTGCCGCCACCCCCTGGTAAATCGTGTCGCGCAGATAGCGCTCATACAGCATCAACTCGGGCAGATCGTCCTCGACTATCAGTACCGGCAGGCGGGCGGGATCGATGGTCCCGGCGCCGCTCCCGGACTGCGCCGCGGCGACAGCCCGCGAGGCATGAATGCGCATTGGCAGGCATGCCGTGAACGTCGAACCGCGGCCTGCCTGGCTTTCCAGGGCGATCCTGCCGCCGAGAAGTTCGGCCAGCTTCCGGCAGAGGGGAAGCCCCAATCCCGTGCCCTTGACACCTCGCTGCATGTCGTTGTGGATTTGCGTGAACTCCTCGAAGATCAGTTCCTGATGATCCTGCGCAATGCCTATGCCGGTGTCCCTGACGGAAAACTCGATCATCGACGCATCATCCGCACCCACCGCTGCCCTGATCCTGATTTCTCCAAGCCGGGTGAACTTGAGGGCGTTGGAGATGAAATTGCGCAGGATCTGCGACACCTTGGCTTCGTCGGTGTAAAGCGCGGGCAGATGCGCTGCGTCCTCGAATACCAGTTCCACGGAATCCGCAACCAGCAGCGGCCGCAGCATCCCCCGCAGGGCACTGAACAGATCGGCAACCTGAAACTCGGCCGGCAGGACTTCGACCTTGCCGGTCTCGATCTTGGCCAGGTCGAGCAGGTCGTCGACCAGTTCAGCGAGATCTTCCGCGCCTTTGCTGATGTATCCGACCTGGGCTTCCTGCTCCTGTGTCAGCGGTCCGTCGGCGCGGCCGAGCAGCAGCCGGCTGAGCGCGCGGATCGAGCTCAAAGGGGTGCGGAATTCATGGCTCATATTGGAGAGGAAGCGCGACTTCATCTCATCGGCCCGGCGCAAATGGTCGGCCGTCTGGCCCAGTTCGGCATACAGCGCGACCACGCCGCGGTTGGTATCCTCAAGCTCGCCGGTCAGGCGCAACAGATCATCGTGCTGATGCCGCATCTCGCCGAGGGCGCGCGACAGTTCACGGTTCTGCTGCAGCACTTCGTCGAACGCGCCATTCACTGGCCTGGCGGCCAGGCGCGCCACCAGTGCCGCAAGGGCCTGTGCATCGACCAGGGGTTCGCCTGGCGGCAGCGGCTTTCCGAGAAGCACACGGGTGCCGAGCGGACTGGTCTCGACGTCGCACCGGTCCATCAGCCGGCGCGCGCCCATCAGCCCCATGCCCATCCCGGTGCCCGAGCGGTAGCGCCCTTCCAGCACGCGGTCCAGGTCGGGGATGCCGGGTCCACGGTCGGACACAGTGATGAGCAACGATTGCGGAGCAGCATTGCCGGCAATTCTGAATTCGAGCCGACCGTGACCGGCGTAGCGATGCGCATTGCGCGAGACCTCGGAGACGGCAGTGGCGATGCGCGTCTGGTCCTGTGGCGCAAAACCCAGCATCTGCGCAATCTGGCGCGAGCGCTGGCGGGCAATCACTACGTCGCGGTCATTGTTCAAAAGCAGCTCGAGCACGAGCATTTCCATCATCGGCCCCTGTCCCTCTTTTTTGCCATCAGCGCCGTCGCGCCCTCATGCCCGCGTGTCATCTCGATACGAAGCGGCGACGACCATCTCCTCATGCCCGCATCCGGTTGCGGACACACCTCGGCAACCTTGCGCATCCCTCGGCAACGCGCCCCTATGCACCATCACGCCGGTCCGCATCCACGGTCGGGCGCCTGCGCTCCGCGGCAGAGCGGCCGCCCGCCACGGGACGCATCCCGTTGCCGATCAGCGCGCGCGCGATCCATTGATAGGGCGATCCGAAACGCATCTGCAATAAGGTGAGCGCGACCCCGCCCACGGATGACCACCAGCCGCTACGGCCCGCAGTGGCAGGGGCCGGATGCCGCGGCCTGCGTCCAAGCAGCACGCCGAAGGCGGCGGCTCCAGCCAGGGCGGCGGGCGAAGTGACCGTGTCCAGGAGGCGTTGATGCAATTCGGCCTCGCGCGCCTTTACCAGGGAGCGGCGCAATTCGATGCGCCTTTCGAGGAAGGCGATTTCCTGGTCGAGATTGCGGAACAGCGGCGAGAAAATGCTCATGTACCGGCCCCCGGCCCTTCACCCCGCAATTGCCTCAAGGTAGCGCCAAGGAAGATGTTGGTGGCATGGGCGCGTATCTGCGCGACCATCGCGCCTGCCAGGATGATGTTGACCGCGGCCGCGACACCCAGGGCAACGGGCCAGGCAGCGGCTCCGGATTGCACGGCCCACACGACGGCGCTCGCCACCAATGCAGTCCACGCGCTCACCACCAGAACCGCGACAATCACGCTGGCGGCCAGGATCAGCGCCAGGCCAATGCCGGCGCGCTGCAACTCAAGCGCCGCAAGCAGTGCGTAGTCACGCCCCATGCCATGCAGATTGGCGAACCATGCGCGCGCCGCGCCCAGCAGGGAGCCTTGCAGCGGCTTCCCGGCATCAGGAATCGAATTTGGGTCAGGAGTCATTTGCTGCTATCTCGGCCAGCGGGCGGCTGAAGGGCGATGCGCCGCGTGCCGTGCGGGAAGGATTACCGGGGATCGGCAAGATTTACAGCGCCTCCATGGAGCTCAATGGCACGCTGGAAACGCGCTCAAGTCGCCGCAGCGCCATCGGGCGCCGCGCACCCACACCGCGCTGAAGCGCTTTTTTCCGGGCCAGAATCTGCTCGCCCAAGGCACGCATGTCGAGCCGCGCCTCGCGAGCCTTGGAGAACATGCGGTTTTGCTCCTGCTGCACGTGGTGCCGCACGTAATCGCCCAGCACCTTGACGCGCGCGCAATAGTGGTCGTCTCCAGGCGCCATCTCCAGAATCTCACCGATCAGCCGGGAGGCGGCGTCATGCTCGATGTCCGCCTCATCCATCAATTCACCTACATCGATGGCTTCGCGCACGGCAGGATAGAAGATTTCCTCCTCGACGCATGCGTGAACCAGCAGTTCAGCGCAGACCCGGCGCGCCAGATCCGCCCGCTGCCCATCCGTGCGAGCCTTCTCGAACTGCCGGAACAAATCGTCTATGCGGCGATGATCCTCGCGCAGGATGCTGATCGCATCATCGGCGACAAAACCCGCCAGCAAGCGCGTGGCACTCGAGGATGCTTGCTCTCCGGTAATGGACATCGGGTCTGTTCCTTGGCACGCGGGCGCGCAAAAATGACCGAAAAATCAGGCCGGCTTCATCAAAAAGCAATAGCTATGCCCAGTGCCCGCTGAAAGCCCGCATGAGAAAGAGCAGGCTTGCGCCGCGCATGGAAATGACCCGGGACCAGACCGGATATCGGGCTTGCGAGTTGCGTCACTGACTCTGTCACACCACGGTTAGACGAATGAGCCCTGCCACCAGCAACTTTCCACGACGACCAGACCGCGTTTGGGCACTGCGCATTCTGGTGGTCGATGACGACCGCAATACCCGGGAGATTCTCTCCGAGGCTCTTGCCATGTTCGGAGCCGATACGCGCAAAGCCGGCAGCGTTGCCGAGGCACGGTCGATATTGGCCGGTTGGCACGCCGACATGCTGATTTCCGATCTCGGCATGCCTGGGGAAGACGGCTACGATCTGATCACCGGCATCCGCAATCATCCGGTGGATGACGCGCGGAACACGCCCGCGATCGCCTTGACCGGATACACCCGCGACGAAGACCGCGAGCGCGCCTTGTTCGCGGGCTACGATGAAGTACTGACCAAGCCGGCGGAACTGGACACCCTGCTGGAGACTATCCGCCGACTGGCGTCCGGTCCTGCGCCTGCGTAGACGTTCCCGGCGCCGGCTCCCGTTCGGAGTAGGCGCGCAAGCGGTTGTAGAGGGTCTTCAGGCTGATGCCGAGCAGTTGCGCGGCCTTTTCCTTCGTATCACACTGCCGCAAGGTGGCCAGGATCAGCTTTTCCTCGACGTCGGCTATCTTGTTGCCCACACTCACGCGAATTCCCGTCTCATCTTCCGCCTGCATGATGGGAGCCGCCACCACCGGCTTGCCCAGTTGCAGCGGCAATGCACCCGGCTCGATCCAGCCGTCGTCGGTCATGATGAACGCGTGCTGTACCGCGTTCCAGAGTTCGCGCACGTTGCCGGGCCAGGCATGCTGGCGCATGCGCTCGAGCGTGGCCGGCATGAACTCCTTCTTGAGGGCTGAAGCCTTGTTCAATTCCCCGAGAAAATGCTTGGCCAGATAGACCACATCCTCGCCGCGGTCACGAAGGGGCGGTATGACTAGCGGGAACACCTGGAGACGGTAGAGCAGGTCCTGGCGAAGCTTGCCCGCGGCGACCGCGCCGCCTGGATCGCGGTTGGTTGCCGCCACCACGCGTACATCGGTAACGAGAGGCTGATCGGAACCCACTCGCGTCACCGTGCGCGTTTCCAGCACGCGCAGGAGCTTGACTTGCAAATCAAGCGGCATCTCGGTCACTTCGTCCAGCAACAGGGTGCCGCCATGCGCGCGCTCGAAAAAACCACGATGCTGCCGATGCGCGCCGGTGAAGCTGCCCTTTTCGTGTCCGAACAATTCGCTTTCCATCAGTTGCGGAGAGATCGCCCCGCAGTTCACGGCGATGAATGGCTTGTCCTTGCGCCGGGAAAGTTCGTGGATGGTCTCGGCAACCACCTCCTTTCCCGTGCCGCTTTCCCCGGTGATCAACACCGTTGCGCCGGTCGGTGCGACACGCCCGATCTCGTCATACAGCTTTTGCATGCCGGGTGAACTGCCCACCAGGCGCCCAAAACGCCCCAGGGACCGCAGTTCGTTGCGCAGCGAATTGACTTCGGTCTTCAGCGCTGCCGGACGCGCCACGCGCGACAGCACCCCGCGCAACTGTTCCAGATCCACCGGCTTGATCAGGTAGTCGGTCACACCACGGCGTAATGCCTCGATTGACGTCTGGATGCTGGCATGCCCCGTGATCAGGATCACCTCGGTACTGGCTTTGGCTATCTCGCCGACCAGATCCATGCCGTTGCCGTCGGGAAGTACCAAGTCCAGAAGAATGACGTCGGGCGACTTGCCCAGCGCCTCGCGCGCTTCCGCCAAAGAACCCGCCATGATGGTGGAGAACTTCTGCTGCGCCACGAGTTCGGCCAACGCTTCGCAAGCGATAGGATCATCGTCGACTATGAGTGCCAGTGGCATGCACGCTTTTCCTTATTCTGTAGCATCGATGATTCCAGGACGGGCATTCTTCCCAGCGGCGCCTCCATCCGCCGCGCTGACCCCGGCAGGGTCGCCGGATTATAAATTCAAGGGGATTTTGCACCCGTTACCCGACGAACGGCCGCGGACGCGTAGCGTGTACCCAAGCTTAACGCCAGCGCAAAAAGCGCCATGAAGGGTGTGGTGAGCAATTTCTGTTCCCAGACAATATACGCCTCCAGAACCTGATCGGCCCAAGGCGGCTCACCGGATCACCCGGGAGACGGGAATGTACAGCCTGCTGGGGATACGAAACTAAATGGCAGACCGCAGGTCGCGCTCCGTCGCCTGCAGTTTTTGCAGGTAATCGGTAATTGTTTCCGATCGCAACCCGTTTAGTACCGGCTGCCTTCGGTGACGCCATCACGCCGTCGCTTCAACCCTGTTCAGGCAGGTATCGCGCTCCAATTGGGTTTGCAGGCGACTGCAAACGTTTCGGTCCAGCGCGGCCTTGGTGACTCCGGTTCTCGCCGGTCTGTGGGTTTGCTGCGCCGCACGCACCGGCCTTGCCGCCGTGCATGGCGCGCCGGCCTGCGGTGAAGTCGTACGGCAGTCGCTGCGGAGAGGCTGCGGCTGCGCCGCCTCGGTGTGGACGGCACCGATGGCCAGCGTACCCGCGGTCAGCAGAACACCGAAAAGTTTAGTGCTGTTACGCATGATCGGGCTCCTGGTTACCTGTCTTTCACAGGATGCGGAAAGCAACTCCGCATAACCCTCGGAGTGCAATCGCTATACCTGCCCGCAATGCCAGGACTCCATTCGCGCAGGCACATGCATTGCACGAATATACCCAGACAAACCGTCCGCAGTTCTTCACTCACCGCCATGCGAATAAGGAGACCAATATGAATTGGGACCGTATCGAAGGAAACTGGAAGCAAGCCAAGGGAAAGGTCAAGGAGCAATGGGGCAAATTGACCGACGACGACCTGGACATCATCAACGGAAAACGGGAGCAACTGGCGGGCAAGATTCAGCACGCCTATGGCGTTTCGAAGGATGAAGCGGAAAAGCAATTGTCCCGCTTTGAATCGCGCTACAACGAGTGACTACGGCGCCGCGCCCCGGAGACTGATGGCTGATGGCGGGGTCGCGGCTCCATCCGGTTAAGCGGGCCTAAGTCGTGCCGCCCTCACCCGCGGCTTGATCCAGGTTCCAGCCAGCCCGGTCCAATGGGTCCAATCGATGCGGATCGAACCGATGTGGTGACCGCGTTCCCAATAGTCCCCCTGCAATGCTGCCAAACAGGGAGATCGCCAGAGCGGCGCAAGCCATCAGCGCCGCATAGGCTGGCAGGTCAAATTCACGCCGCGTCGGGGACGGCGCCGCGGATATCTCCATGCGGTCTATCACCAACAGGGCATGCCGGGGCCGGGCAACGGCGACGCGATCGTAGCCCGTTTCACGCAGATCGCCCCAGCCCGGCTGCCGATCGTTCCGCGCAAGCGCCGTCTCCCGCTCCGCATTTTGCGCCATCAAGGCCGCCATATTGCCGACCATGTCATGCACCAGGCAAAATGCCACCGCCGACGCAATCACCGTGACCGCGCTCCATACCATCAAGCCGTGCATCGCCCCTTCGAAGGCGCGATCCAGATTGGCGCTGCGCGCGGCGATGAAAGTCCCCAGCACCGAGGCAACAAATGCACCGGCCAGGTTGAGCGCCAGGAGCGCCAACGGCGCATCACTTCCCCATTTGGCAACGCCGGCGCAAATGCCCATCAGCATGAGCAATACATAAACGGCAATTCCTACGCACGTACCGGCAAAAATTCCTCCCCAGCGAAACCCTGACGCCCCAGCGTGCCGTGCCACATTCGCCAGTTCGGCTGCTTGATAGTTCATTTTGGCCCCCTGTTGGAAAGGAGCGGCGGCCCGACAATGACCGGCTCCAAAAATCAAGATGGCAACTATCGTGCCCGCCCTCCTGGGTCGGGAAATGTCCCTGCATCCGATGGAAACAGCCTCCCCAGTCCCGCTCCATGGCCGTTGGCCGGTGGCTGCTTTCATGGTTGTCCTTTCATGCTCCTCCGCGTCGAATCAGCAGGTAATTTTTTCCAGATCCCGGTAATTCTTTCTTGGGCCCGGTGCATCTGAAATCGGCACATTGCTTGCAGAACGAAGACCCACGACCGGCTTTTTCCGGTGGCAACGCGGCGTGCGATATGCAGGCATGGCCCCGTTCGGACCTCAAAGGAAAATTCATGAAAGTTGGAATGGAGATGGGCCTGCGCCAGCACATGGTGCTGACGCCGCGGATGCAGCAGGCTTTGCGGCTGCTTCAGCTATCCTCGATGGAACTGACGCAGGAAATCGAGCAGGCCCTGGTCAGCAATCCGTTTCTCGAAACCGGCGAGTCCCAGAACGCCATCTATCCGCCGGGAAACGCGGAGGCGCCTGCGTCGAACGAGACAGCATCCGCCGGCGACGGCGAGGCCCCCAGCCAGGCAGACCCCGGCTCCTGGTCAATCGCGGAAGATGTGGCGCATCCTCCTCGCGCCCCCCGTCCGGACGACGGTGACGACGGCGACTGGACAGGCCGTTCGGAAGCACCGGTGACGCTTCACGATCATCTGCGCGGCCAGTTGATGCTCTCGCAAATGGATGGCAGGGACCGGGCCTTGGCCCAGTTCGTCGTCGAGGCCCTCGACGAGGACGGATACCTTCGGGCCAACGTGGAAGAACTGGCCGACATGATCCCGGCGGAGCATGATGTGCAGGCAGCTGAACTATGCGCGCTGCTTCGGCTGGTGCAAACGCTGGAGCCGACCGGCGTAGGAGCGCGCTGCCTGCAGGAGTGCCTGCTATTGCAACTGGAACGGTTGCCCGACGACACCCCGGAACGGCAGTTGGCCTGTGAGATTCTCTCCCGACACCTCGACCTGCTCGCCAATCGCCAGTTCGCGAAATTGCAGGAGCTGACCGGGTGCAGCGAACAGCAACTGCACAATGCGCGCGTCCTGATCCGCTCGCTCGATCCGCGTCCCGGCAACCAGTTCGGCGTGGACCATACCCGCTATGTGGTACCGGACGTCCTGGTCAGCAAGGCACGGGGCCAATGGCAGGCCATCATCAACCCGGCCGCGCAGCCGCGCCTGCACATCAACCAGGTCTATGCCGGTGCCGCCGGCGGGAGAAAGAGCGAAAACGCTCCGCTGATGGGGCAACTCCAGGAAGCCCGCTGGCTGATCAAGAACGTGGAGCAGCGCTTCAACACGATACAGCGCGTCGCCGATGCCATCGTAACCAAGCAGCGCGGCTTCTTCGATCACGGCGACCTGTCGATGAAGCCGCTGGCGCTCAAGCAGATCGCGGAAGAACTCGACCTGCATGAATCCACCATTTGCCGGGTCACCAACGGCAAATACATGGCGACGCCTCGCGGCCTGTTCGAGTTCAAGCACTTCTTCTCGCGACAACTGGAAACCGAGCACGGCCCCTCCTCGGCCACGGCGGTACGCGCCCTGATCAAGGAACTGATCAAGGCGGAAAACCCGGCCGATCCGCTGTCGGACGCGCAAATCGCCCAGATGCTTCACGATCAAGGCATGCGCGTCGCCCGGCGTACCGTCACCAAGTATCGAAACCTGATGAAGGTTCCCAGCGTGGAATTGCGCCGGGTCATGAAGGGGTCGACAGCGGCCCCCATCCTGTCATAGGCAAGGAGGCCCATATGGCGATCATCCTGGCAGGGCGTTTCGACACCACTGTGCAGGTACTTTCGGTCTTGAGGGATCTGCACGCGGCGCGCTTCGGACCGCAGGAGTTTGCAAGCTACTACGTCAATCCGCCGGGTCAATACGGGCTATATCCGCTGGGCATGGAGCGTCCTCTTTCCGGCAGCCGCCCCGGTGTTCTGGAAAGCATGCTGTCGGTCAGCGGCGCGCGGCACGCGCAAGACGCCGGTTTTCGACTTCATGCGCTGGTACCGGAAGCGGCGCCCGAGGCCGCGTTCGCGGTCGGTGGCGCTGTCGCCAAAATGGACACTCCTCAAGGTGGCCGCGCCCAGTCCGGCGAAACATACGGCACGGTCGAGCCCGGCGCTGGTCCGATGGTCGCCATTTGCGTTGACCGTCCCGGCACGGAACAGATAGCGCGTGCCACCCTGCATCGTCACGGCGCCCATGCAATCGAGCGCGTGGAGGGCCAGTGGGAGAACGGGGACTGGAAGGACTCCGACTTGCGCGCTTCAGTCTCGGCCCTGGAAGGCCAACCCTAGATACCGAATCAGCGCGGCGCAGCCCCGCGCGGCGCGGCTTTTTCCCTGGCGCGCCGAGCCTGCTTTTCCCCGTCAGGCTTGCGTTCCAGCGGATGCGGATTGTCAAGATGGTCAATCAATCCAGGATGGCGGTCGCGGTGCGACCGGATCATCTCGGAGCGCTTCATCTGCATGGATAACATCGTACCCTCCGTGAATATGGCTCTCCCATTTGGAGCAATCCGCGCGCCTGACACGCTCTCCCGGCCTTGACCGGCAAACCATGGCCAGCCTCCTGTCGCCGCGCCCTCACGCTCTTCCCCCGCCGCGACTCTTGCCTGGCCACCCACGGGTTACTTCCCCGCGGGCGCCATGACGCGGTCAACCTGCTCGGAGCAGAACGCCGCCACCTGCCGCAACACTTGATTGACCGCCTGATTGGCGGCCTGTACACCGCCGTAGGGATTGTCGCCTGGGGCATCCACAACAGCTTCGAAGGTGCGGGTCGCCATCACCTTGCGCGTAGCCTCGTCAATCAGGCTTGCCCGCAGCGTAAACCGTACCTGGCTGGGCGAGCCGAAGAATTCCTGCTGCAGTCCCAGTATTTCGGTGCTCAGCCTTACCTCCCCCGCGGCGGCGCTGGGCGCCTGCAGGATGGAACGAAACCGGCCGCTATTCTCCAGAGCCGCGATCAGAAGGGGAGCCAGCATGCGCTGCGGCGCTTCCACCCACTGATTCCGCGCAAAATACTCGAGATGATGAGGCTCGCGCAAGTACACCATGCGAGGTCGGTCAAATCCCGGCGCCGCGCGCGGCGGCGTCACGATGACGATGGCGCCGGACCGCGCGTCCCCCTCGCTGCCGCCGCGAATCTGCGAGACCACGGGCAGATAGTCCAGGGAATACAGATTGGCCGGCGCTTCCTTCTCCGGAAGCAATGACGAGCAGGCGCTGCCCAGGAGGCAAGCACTCAGCAGGACAATCCGGCCTGGCGCAAACCGTCTCAATGATCCGGCAATTGACGATATTTTCACGATCACTCTCCCGGGCCTTTTTTCGGTGGCGAGTTTCCAAACAGCAAGCCGCCCGGATTGCGTTCGTAGGCATCGCTCATGTGCCGCAACGAGCCGGCAAGATCGTTCATTTCACGCAGCAGGCGCTCAAATTCGGGCAGGGTCTCCGCGGTCAGGCGCTTGACGTCCGTTCCCACCGCATCAACCGTTCTTCCAGCGGCGACGCTGGCCGCGGAGGCGTTGTCCGCCATCTTGCGCAAGGCATCCGCGCTCTGCTCGACCCGCTCCAGGGCGGGACCGAGCTTGGCCATGGCGCGAGCGCCCTCGTCCGCCACCTTGCCCGCATTGACAATGCCGGCATCGATGGCGTCCTTGCGTGCCGCCAGGGTGCGCGAAAGCACCGCCAGATCAGCCAACGTACTCTTGATGGCGGCACGGTTCTCTTCGCTCAGCAGCGCATTGAGATTGGACGAAGTGCGGTCCAGGCTGGACATCACTTGCGTGGCGACATTCTCGAGCCGCGCGCTCAAGGAAGGCTTGGTGCGTATGACCGGCAACGCGCCGTCCTTGGCTTGCGCAAGAAGCGGCGCCTCACGGCTGCCTCCGCCCAGCTCCACGTAAGCAATGCCGGTCAAGCCTTGCGATTTCAGGACTGCCTCGGTATCTGTTTTGACCGGCGTGCCGCGGTCCAGTGCGAATGTCAGGCGCACCGTCTCCGGGTTGGCGGGATCGAGGCGGATGTCGCTGACCCGCCCCACGTCCACGCCCCTGTATTTGACCGGCGCGTTGATATTCAGACCGGCCACCGATTCATCCAGATAAGCCAGATAGAGATCGTACTGCTTGCCGAACGCACCGCCGGCGGCGAGCCACAACACGCCAACCACCAGGGCCGCGCCCAGGATCAGCGTGAACAGCCCGACAGCCGCGTAGTTCACCTTGGTTTCCATGCTTCCTCCACTCCACCGGCGCGCACTGCGCCGCCGTTGCCGTTCAGATTCGCCCCACGAGAGGACACATTCCTGCGTCCTCTCGCCGCGACACCTCGCGCGCCTTCAAAATATTCATGCACCTGCGGAATCGCGCTATTGACAAGGGTCTCCATGCTGTCGACGGCCAGCACCCTCTTGTCCCCCAGGACCGCAACGCGATCGGCGATGTCCCACAACAAATCCAGGTCGTGCGTGATCACCACCACCGTCAACCCGAACATGTCACGCATCTGCAGCACCAGCTGGTCCACGCCCTCGGCGCTCGCCGGATCCAGGCCCGCGGTCGGCTCATCCAGAAAGAGCAGCTCGGGATCAAGCGCCAGCGCCCTGGCAAGCGCCGCGCGCTTGAGCATTCCTCCGCTCAGTTCGGAAGGATACTTGTCGGCCGCGTCGGCCTCGAGCCCGGTAAGGGCAAGCTTGAACTCGGCAATTTCGTCGATCAGCGCATCGCTCAGCCGGGTGTGCTCGCGCAACGGCAGGCCGATGTTCTCGCGCACCGTCAGAGATCCGAACAGCCCGCCCCGCTGGAACATCACACCGCAGCGCCGCCGCACGTCCCGCGCCTGGGCCTCATCGAGCGCCCACACGTCTTGCCCAAGCACTTCGACGCTGCCGCGATCAGGCCGCTGCAGAAGGATGATCTCGCGCAGCAGGGTCGACTTCCCCGAACCGCTGCCACCGACCAGCGCAAGAATCTCGCCGCGCCGCACCTCGAGATCGAGGTCACGGTGCACCACATGCGCGCCGAAGCTGGTGCCGACGCCGCGCAACCGGATGACGTTCCCGTTCTCCATTTTCAAAGATGCAGTACGCTGAACAGCACGGAGAACAGGGCATCGGCGACAATCACCAGGAAGATTGACTGGACCACGCTACGAGTGGTCTGCCGCCCGACGCTGTCGGCACCGCCTTCGGCGCGAAAGCCCTGAAAACATCCCGTCAGCGCAATGATGGCCGCGAACACCGGTGCCTTGCCGACACCCACCAGGTAGGAGGAAACCGATACCGCGCCGCCGAGCCTGTCGATAAAATCCGCGAAGCTGACGCCCAGCCTGGTACTTGCCATCAACATGCCGCCAGCCACTCCCAGGACATCGGCAAATACAGTCAGCAACGGCAACGCGACAATCAAGGCGATAAATTTGGGGAGAACCAGCATTTCGATCGGCGCGATACCGAGGGTGCGCATCGCATCGATTTCCTCGCTGGTTTTCATCGCGCCGATCTGCGCCGCGTAGGCCGAGCCGGACCGGCCTGCCACGATGATGGCGGTGATAAGCGGGGCAAACTCCCGCGCCATCGATAGCCCCACCAGGTCGACAATGAAAATGTTCGCCCCGTAGCGCTGCAACTGGTCAGCCCCCTGGTAGGCAACGACGATGCCCAGCATGAAGGCCAGCAAACCGACGATGGGCAGCGCCGCCGTTCCGGCATTCTGGATGTTGTACAGGATCGGGCGCAGGCGAAGGCTGGCGGGATGCGACAAGCCGCGCAACAAGGCCAGCATGACTTCGCCGGTGAAACTTGCGCCGGCGTACAACTGCGCGCCCCCTTCCATCACGCCGCGTCCAATCGACTCCAGGGCGGAGCGATGCGCCTTGGGCGAGGCCGGATGCACCGTGGCGGTCGCGCCGAGTTCAATCAGTCTTGCAAAGACGGGCTTCCACCCGCGCAATTGCGGCTCCGCCCCACCCTGCCGCAATTTCTGCAGCAGCTTCTGCACCACGCGGCCGCCGGCGCTGTCGAGCGCCACAACCATGCTGCCATCGACAATCGCGCCACCCGGATGGCCGCGGGACAGCATGACACCCAATTCGTGTTCCACGCGGTCCAGACCGTAGACCGTCCAATCGCCGCCGAGCGCGAAAACACCGGGGTCCGTCTGCGCTATTGTCGCGGCGGGCTGTTTCGTCCAGCCAGCCATGCGCTTACCTCTGCTTCGTGAAGGCGCCGGGAATGCCCCGGCGGGCGTGGTCCGAAAATTGTTCCTTCCGGACCGCTATCTCAACGGTGCGCGATGAACTGCGGCTGGTGAAAATCCAGAAACCAAAGAGCCATGCCGTTGCACGGCATGGCTCGCAGGATACACCTGCCGACTTACTTGTTCTTGCCGACTTCGTGGCCGATGACGCCACCCACCGCGGCGCCGCCGACGGTGCCCACCGCGCCACCACCGAGCGCGGAACCGGCGACACCACCGATGGCCGCGCCGCCGATGGTGTACTTGTCTTGCGTCGTCATGCCGCCACAGCCACCCAGGCCCAGAAGGGCAACGCCAAGACAGGAGGAAATAAGGAGTTTTTGGGTTGCTTTCATGATTTGTACCTTTGCGTAATGATCGAAATGAACTTCGATGCCTGCGCAGCCCGCGCAGGGCTGCCGCCCGTGACTATTTCCCGCTGCCGGGGCCGGGCTTGCGGGCCTTGCCTTCGCCTTTCGAGTGGCTGCGACCGATCTTCTCGGCACGCAACATCTCAAGCGCTTCGGCGTCCGATTTTGGCTCGGCCCGATGAGCCGCTTTTTCGGCCGCACCGGATTTCACGAACTCCCGTTCCGCCTGGTTGAATTTCCTGGCGGACTCGTAGTCACCTTCACCTTGAACCTGATCCTTCTTGCTCATACGCATCTCCTGGAAGTTGATGATTGCGCTGTACCCGCTCGACCAACGCGAAGCAGCGACTTGCGGGGATTAACGCATTAGGCATGCCATCCGTGTGCATGCAGGCGCCCTCTGATATGGCAGATCGGCGCCCTCCGACAAGGCATTTGCCTTCACAGGAATTTCGCGTAGTCGATCGGCGCCTGCACGTTGACGTTCTCGGCGCCACCGGCCGAGCCGACCTGCACGTAGAACTTGCCATCGTGCACCTGCAGCGCCGATGCCTCTATTGCGAGGTCCTGCGCATCGCCCTTTTCCTTTCCCGCCATGCTGACGATCACATGCGAGATGGTGCTGTCCGGCCCGATCAGCAGGTCGTTGATGACGCCGATCCTTTCGTCCCTTTCGTTGTAGATACTCTTGCCCAGCAAGCTCTTCTTGACACTCCAGCCGATCGCGACGTCCGAAGATGTGTCGGCCGCGATGGTCCTGGGGGCGGCTTGCTGCGCGGTCGCTAGCGGCGCCAGAAATGCCAACCCTGCGCCGAGGGCTGCGACGACAATCGTGCGGTTCAAACGTTTCATGACGGGCTCCTGATCGGAAAGAGTCGGACTACACGGAAGCGCGACGGACCTTCTGGAACGTCACCATGCGCATACAAGGCACGCGCAATCGCCATACCCGCATCTGTCGGCCGCATTGGGGTGGCAAGGAGGACTGGATGTGCATGCCCGGTAAAAGGTACATGGCTGATGGGCAGAAAGTTCCTGTGCCTTCGAAACCCTGATGAGTTCAGGGACAGCGCCGGTTGCGCGTTACGGTTACGCGTCACGCGAGCGGCAACAAGACATTGCCTGGCATGGGCCTTGCTGATTTTCTGAACGCCCATATACCCGATTGACCCGCGCGCGCGATGATTCACGCGACCTGCTCGCCGGCGTCAATTGGCTCGCGGGTGCCCGGTCAGCTCAGAAGAGGTCAAGCAAATGGAAAATCAATTCAACCAAGCCGCCGACCGCTACAGCGCGGCCGCCCATCAGACCGTTGACCGGCTGGCCGGGAATGCGCACCCCGCGGTCGATCGCCTTGCGGAAGGAGCGCATGGGGCAGTCGATCGCCTGGCCGAAATGGCCACCGCGACAGCGGAACGCGTCGGCAGACAAACCGATCAATTGAATCAAGCCCGGCAGCGCCTGGGCAACAGTTGCAGCACCTACGTTCACGACAACCCGCTCACCTCGATCGGGCTGGCGGTGGCAGCGGGCTATTTGCTCAGCCGCCTGCTGAGCCCCCGGTAATGGACCAACCGGAACAACGGGCCGCCCCCGCGATGGCGCGTCTCATTCGCCCCGGCAATTTTTCATGAACACCGCCAACGGCGGGCTGGACGTCCCCTACGTGGCCGATTCCGGCGCCGCCGATGCCAAACTCCTTCCCGCACCGGCGGCTGATTCCGGCACGATACGAAGGTGGCGCAACCCACGCAGCCTGGCGCTTCTTATGCTGTCGGTAATCGCGCTGATCTTCCTGCTCAAATGGGCGCAGGCCTTTTTCATTCCCTTGATGCTGGGCGTATTGTTGGCCTATATGCTCAACCCTCTCGTAGCCTTCCTGGAGAACCATAGAGTTCCGCGCGTCGCCGGTGCCAGCCTGGTGGTCGGCAGCATGCTGGCCCTGCTTTGCGCCTTGACTTATTACCTGAGCGGCGAGATCGCGTCCATTCTGGAAAAGTTGCCCGAGGTTTCGAGCCGTGTATCGGCGGGGGTGACACGCGCCGCGGGCAGCAGCGCCGACAATCCGATTCAGAAAGTCCAGCAAGCCGCGCGCGAACTGGAGAAAGCCACCAATCGCGCTGCCGGAATGCCGGTTAGCGCCCGCCCCATGCCTGCCGCCGGCGTTTCCCCGGCCTGGTTCGACTGGCGCCACCTGATCTGGCAAGGTTCAATGGGGCTGATGGGCTTCTTTACCCAGCTGGCCACGGTGATCTTTCTGGTTTATTTCCTGTTGCTTTCGGCCAAGACCTTCAAGCGCAAGCTGCTCATGTTCGCCGGACCGACGCTGGAGAGCCGCCAGATCACGCGCAAGATCCTTGGCGACATGAATGTGTCGATTCAGCGCTTCATGCTGATGCTGATGGTCAGCAACCTGCTGCTGGCGCTCCTTTCCTGGCTGGCCTTCCGCGCGCTCGGCATGGAAGACGCCGGAGCGTGGGCCGTGGTGGCCGGTCTGCTGCACATTGTTCCCTACCTTGGCCCGGCGCTGACCGCGCTGGCGGTCGGCGTCGCCGCTTTCATGCAGTTCGACACCTTCTCCATGGCCCTGGCTGCCGCCGGCACGTCGATCGCGATAGCCACGCTGGTCGGCGCGCTGGTGACCACCTGGATGACCGGAAAGATTGCCCGCATGAACACCGCGGCGGTGTTCATCGGCCTCCTGTTCTGGGCCTGGCTGTGGGGGGTGTGGGGCATGCTGCTCAGCATTCCCATCATCGTGATTGTCAATGTGATCTCACAGCATGTGAAGGACTTGCGCCCGATCGCCACGCTCCTGGAAGCCTGACGCAGGTAAAGCTTGCGGCGGCATGTAATCCTTTCAGCGCGACATTGCCACCACATCCCGGTGATAGCCGGCGCGCGGCGGGCATGGGGTTTGCTGCACTGATTCCGTTCGTGCGCTTTTCCCTCACTGACTGTCCCTCACTGACTATCCCTCCCTGGCTGTCCCGCCCTCATACCGACTCAAGGTCCCGCATGCCATCCAGACAAGATACCGAGCGCTCCCGCGGCCCGACCCGGAGCCTCGATGCCTCTCTCCCCTACAGCGATCCACCGCTGCGGGGCCACGACAGCTACCCTGCCGGACTTCATTCGCCCCTTGCGGAACCCTTGTTCAAGACCTTCTGGGTGGCCGGCTACGAGGGTGGCGACCACGTGAATCAACAGGGTCGCCCCTTGTCCATCAACGCCCTGACCCAGCATCAGACGCAAGCGGCGGCCGATTACCGGCGCGCCGATGAATTCAGCATGCGCACGGCACGCGAAAGTGTGGGTTGGAGACTGAGCGAGCGCTCCGGCCGGTTCGACTTTTCACATGTGGAAACGCGCGCCCGGGCAGCGGCCGCCCGCGACGTGCAAGTGGTATGGACGCTGCTTCACTATGGCTGGCCTCGTGATCTTGAAATACTGGGCGACGACTTCGTCCCGCGTTTTGCCCGCTACGCGGGTGCCGCTGCTCGCTACCTGGGGCGCTTCGGCAAGGCTGCACCGGTATTCATCCCCATCCACGAGATATCGTATCTGGCCTGGGCGCTGTGCGAAGGCGGGGTCATGCATGGCGGCCGCGACCTGCGCGGGCGCACCGGCGAAGTCAAACGCCAGTTGGTACGCGCTGCACTGGCCGCCTGCGATGCAATCTGGCAGGTGACCCCGTGCGCTCGCATCATGCATACCGATCCGTTGGTGCATATCGTTGCGCCCCCGGGCAATCCAGACGCCGGCGCCGCCCTGCAGCGGGAGCGCCAGTTCGAAGCCCTGGACATGCTGGGCGGGCACCAGGCGCCCGAACTCGGCGGCCACCCCCGTTACCTTGACGTGGTCGGCCTGAACTACTTTCCGGGCAATCAATGGGAGGCCCTCAGCGCCGCACCTCTCGACTGGTACCTGCGAGACCCGCGCCGCGTCGATCTGGCCGACCTTCTCGCCGAGGTGCATAAGCGCTATCGGCGGCCGCTCGTCATTGCCGAAACCGGTCATACGGGGGTTGGGCGCGGCGCCTGGATTCGCGAAGTGGCCAATCAGGTCCGCGTCGCGCTCAAATCCGGCATTCCGGTCGAGGGCATTTGCCTCTATGCGGTGCTGGATCGCCCCGACTGGAACAATCCCTCCCACTGGCACAATCACGGCTTGTGGGACCTGCAGGCAACGGCTGACGGTACCCTGGACCGGCGACTCAATCCGTCGTACGCCCGTGACCTGCGTCTGGCGCAAACGCAGCTGGGCGAGCAGTTAGGTGCTCTCCATGCGCTGCGCAATTCCCCCTTGCCCGCGCGCGCCGAACTGGAGCCGGATATGCCCGATCGCGAGACTGCCCACCCGTTGTTGCCGCGCACCCAGGACCTGCGACTGTCAGCGGCCTGAAGTTGTTCAGGGCAAGGCAAGCGGCGATGCACCGCTCGCCACGGCGTGCTGCGCCATCAGGAAGGCGGCCGCGTTCCAGCTTTGGCCGGCCATGCCGCCGGGCGCATGACTCTGCCCATGCAGCCATTCCGAGAATCGCCAGTCCTGCAGGGCGTTGGCGCGTGCCAATGCAAGCAACCCGGCCCGCGCATCCGCTTGCCTTCCCCGCGCGACCAGGGAGCAAATCCAGAATCCACCGATAAAAGGCCAAATGCCGCCATTGTGGTATTGCCACGCGAAATTCTGCTCATGGCGGGACATATAGGAGCGCCAGAGAAAGCTCCGCGGCTCGATCGGCTCGCAGACGCTGCGTACCGGATAAGGCGTGCCCGCGCCCAGCGCCTGCAGGGCGTCGAGTATCCGCCCGGCCGCGCGGTCGTCGGCCAGGCCCATGAGCAAGGCCAGCAAATTGCCGAACACGTCCCCCTCGTCACCGAAAAACGAAAAATTGACGAATGACAGATACAGCTCGCGATGCTTCGCCTGGCTGATCGCATAGTCCGCCAGCAAGCGGCCGCGGCGATATTCGGCAAGATCCGCGGAAAAGGGGTGAAACAGGTGATTGAAGTTTGTGTAGGTCTCTTCGCGGCGGGGCAAAGCGTAGCGCCGCTTGATGTCATGCCAAAGCGCATTGGTGTAAAGCACGAAGCCGGAACGCGGCATGATGTCGGCCCAATCGCTGGCTTCATTCTGCTGCAGCAGGAAAAAACGCTGATGCTCCTGCGCCAGCAGCCAGGACAGGGCCCTCTCTATCTGGACCGCGAAACCCGCGCGCAGGCCAGGCTGCCGGTGATCCAGGAAATCGACCGCGTATAGCCACCACAGCGTAGCGTCGATACAGCCCAGATACCAGAAATCGGCTTCAGCCTTGTCGGTATCGACGAACTTTGGCAACTGACCATTGGCGGCCTGGTGCGCAGCCAGGGTGTGCAGGCTGACCGATGCCTGTTCAGCCAGCCGCGCATCCCCCGACAGCGCCATTCCAATGGCGCAGATGGCGGCATCGCGTCCGAAAATGGCGGTATAGCCGCGCTCGCGCGAAGCAGGGTTGGCGCGCGCCGCCAGGATGCCATGCGGGGTCAGGTTCTCGCGCAGCAATTCCACGGACCGGCGCCGGCACTCGTCGATCAAGCGCGCGTTGGCCGGGTCTTGTCCTGCTGGCACTTCCGGGGGCATGGGCACGGGGGCGGCTCAATCAGGTCCGAGTTCCCCTTGATCATATACGAGTACAGCGACCGGAAAATGCGCGCAAGCCTGCGCCAGACGAAAACCCCGGCTGCCGACCCACAGCGGCGCGCCGCTGAACGCGTGCCGCAATTGCGTGCCTTCGGCGAGGAAGGGAAGCATCACCGCCGTATCCCGCCAGGCCTCCTCCCCACACGGCAGGGTTGTCCCGCCGCCGCTAAGCGCGCCGTAGAGACGCCCTGCCACGACAATCACGCCGCGTCCCTGGTAGCGCCGCGCAAAGGCCACCACGTGGTCGGCATGCATCCCTTCGGCGGCGAGCGGAACATAGCTGCCATCACGAAACAGGGCTTCGTCGCCAAGGCGCAGCTGCAACAGGCGCCAGGTGAGGTAAAGCTTGGCCAAGCCGTCTTGTGGCGATTCGAGCATGGCATGCAGATGCGCCCCATCGATCCGGCCTTCGGTTGCCATGCCCCGCAGGCGCTCCAGCGCTGCACGCCGGGTGGCGTAGTCCACCGGACGGCGGTTATCCGGGTCGACCAGCGAAAGATTCCATAGCTCGTTTCCCTGATAGATATCGGGCACGCCTGGGCAGGCAAGTTTGAGCAACACCATGGACAGGCTGTTGTACAGACCCAGGCGGGCGAGCGGCTCCAATACGATGCGAAATTTTTCCAGAAACAGATTGCGCTTGCCCTCGGTCAGCAAGGCACGCACAAAATCGACAGTCGCCTCCTCATAGGCCTGGTTCGGGGCGATCCAGCTGGTGTTGACCTTGGCCTCTCGCATCGCCTTGACCATGTACTGCTCGATGCGCCGGCAATAGGGAGCAAGGGAAGCAAGGCCCGTGCTATCCAGCGCCTCCTCCGGGAAGCTGCCCAGCAAGATCTGGTAAAGGAGGTACTCGTCATTGCGTGAAGGTGCCAGTTCCCCGTCCAGCTCGCGCTTCTTGCTGCGGTTGGTCCTGCTCCAGCGGCGCAGATGCAGGCGCCATAGCGCCGGCATCTCGGCCAGCACATTGATGCGCGCGCGCACGTCTTCCGATCGCTTGTTGTCATGCGTGGAACTGGCCAGCATCGCATGCGGCCACTGGCTGGCGCGGTCGGCATTGGCGCCGTGAAAGGCCCGCACGGTGAATCCGAAGGTCTCCGGATCACCGCCGACATCGTTTAACGAGACCAGCCGGTTGTAGATATAAAAGCCGGTGTCTTCAACACCCTTGGCCATCACCGGTGCGGTCACCTGCTGGAATTTGGCCGCAAAGACCCGTATCGCCGCGGCCAGTTGCGGCCCGCAAGCCGCCGGCGCCTCGCACAGCAACATCGCGCCCACAAAATCGAACACCGTCGCATCGGCGCCCCGGCTGTGCCGGCGCGCGCTCGCCACGGCCCATTCGATATAGCGGCGATCCAGCTCGGACACATGGTCGGTGATATAGGTACGGTAGAGGGGAAAACAGGCGATCACCTCGGCCAGGGCCTGGCGCAGCGTATTGAGCGTGTAGTCACGGGTACGCCGGTCGGCCGCCGCGATGCGGCGCAACTGGTTCGCCAATACGGTCAACTCGCTGGCCAGCAAATCGCGCAAAACCAGGCGCCGCGAGCGATAGGCGACTTCCGCGAAATCGGCATCCACTCCGGTAAAGGCCTGGTAGATGCGCGTCAGCTTGGATTCCGACGTGGTATCCACCATCACCCCGTTGAGCAGATTGGCGAATCGGTAGCCGGTGGTACCGTGGACCGTCCATGTTTCCGGGATGTGCTCAAAGGAAGCAATGATCTTCTCGATCACCACGTAAAGCGGCCGCGCCGCCACGTCGTCCCCGGGGTTCGCGACGCCGGGAATCCGTGCATAGCGATCCTGCAAGGCCTGAAAATAAGCCCCCGGATCGAGCAGGCCGTCCGGGTGATCGATGCGCAGCCCATGCACGTGGCCACCTTCGATCAACTCGAAGACGAAGCGGTGCGTATCCTCGAATACCTCCGGGACCTCCATCCGCAGGGCGGCCAGATGGTTGACATCGAAGAAGCGCCGGTAGTTGATCTCATCCGATGCAACCCGCCAATATGACAGCCTGTAGGCCTGCTGCTCGAGCAGCTCATGCAGCGCATCGTGCTGCCCCTCGGCGCTGTTGAACATGTCGATGGCGCGCCCGATCGCGGCGGCCAGCAACGGCTGCGCGGCGACCAGAACCGCGAGGCGCCGTTTCAGGGCCAGTTGCTCGCGCCCGCGATGCTCCGCGCGCGATGCGTCGCGCTGCTCGCGCCGCGGCAGATTGAGAAACAATAGTCCCAGACCGCCGAGTTCGGCGATAGCGTCGCCCGGCAACTGGGCCAGCGCCGCCGGGTCGATCGCGTGTTCAAGAATGCTCACATAGGTACCGGGATCGACCGGAAATCGGTTATCGTAGTAATCGATACTGAAGGCGCCGGCGGAAGCGTCGAAGCTCAGGACGATCTCACCGCTTTCAAGCACGAGTCCGTAGTGATTGCCGAGAACAGGCAAGAGCACGCGGTGCGCCAACTCCGGGCTGGCGGGCTGCCAATCGATATCGAAGTGCTCGGCGTAGGCCGAAGCCGGACCGTTCTCCAGCACGTCGAGCCACCACGCGTTGTCGGCGCCCAGCACTCCCATGTGATTGGGAACGATATCCAGTACCTGTCCCATGCCGTGGCGCCTGAGCGCGGCGCTGAAGGCCTCGAAATCCGCGGCTGTGCCTATCTCCGGGTTGAAGCTGTTGTGATCGATGATGTCGTAGCCATGCATGCTGCCCGGCCGCGCCTTGAGATACGGCGAGCAATAGACATGACTGATGCCCAGTTCCGCCAGATATGGCACCACCGCGGCGGCGGCCCGGAAGTTGAATTCCTTGTTCAGCTGCAATCGATAGGTGGCGCGCGGAATCCGTGCGCCACCGCCCTTCGGCGACGGGTCATTCATGCGCCGGCTTCCTGCCAGGTCCAGACCAGCGACCATGCCGGCATCAGCCCTCCCTCCTGCTCCGCATGACTTGCATGGATCACCCGTCCGGGCGGACGCGGCATGCCGCTGATGCCGACGCCGGAGAAATTACCGGACAGATGCAAGCTCGCACCGTCGGCAAATGGCCACTCGATGCGCAGCCCGCTATCGCCGACCAGAGTGAATCCGCCGCCTTGGCGCAACATCGCCAGTCGCGGCGCAAGATGCGTATGCCGCAATCTCAGCAGTTCACGATACAGCTCGTGCCATTCTTTGTGGCCGGGCTCGCCTACCTCTCCCCATTGCAGCTTCGACATCTCGAAGGTCAGTGGCGCGTTCGGGTCCGGTATCGCCTCGCGAACCCGCGGATCGCGAAATTTCTCAAAACGCCCAAACTCGGCACGCCGCCCTTCGCGCACCGCGTTGGCGAGGTCTGGGCCGAAATCGCAAAAAAACAGAAACGGCGAAGAACTGTCAAATTCCTCACCCATGAAAAGCATCGGCGTATGAGGCGAAAGCAGAAGGCAGGTGACCGCGGCGCGCATCGCGTCCGGCGAGGCCAGCATGCCCAGCCGCTCACCCATTGCGCGGTTTCCCACCTGGTCGTGCGTCTGCAGGAAGGAAATAAAGGCAGTGGCCGGCAACGCCGCGCTTCTTTCACCACGCGGCGAACCGTTTCGTGCCGCCGAAGCCTCACCCTGAAACGCAAAGCCTTCCGCCAACGAGCGGCCCAGCATCCACAAGGGTCGCTGCGCGTAGTCAATGTAATAGCCGTCCCTCTCGCCGGTGATCAGCACATGCAGGGCATGATGCAGGTCGTCGTTCCACTGTGCGGTGGCAAGCCGCGCCGCGCCGTCTTCGCCGCGGATCAAGTGGCGCGCCTGGTTGTGATCGTTCTCCACAATCAGGTGCACCTGCCGCGCGGCTCCCGGCCCCTGGCGCAGCGCCGCGGCCAGTTCCGCGATGAAGCCGGGTTGCGATTCATCGACGATCGCATGCACGGCATCCAGGCGCAAGCCGTCGAGATGAAACTCCTCGATCCAGTACAGCGCGTTGTGCAAAAAGAAGCCGCGTACTTGCGCACTTTGCGCGGCATCGAAATTCAACGCCGCGCCCCAGGGGGTATGTTTCTCGGCATTGAAGAAGGCAGGCGCGTAGACATGCAGGTAATTGCCCTCGGGGCCGAAGTGGTTGTACACGACGTCCAGGAACACCATCAGGCCGCGCGCATGCGCAGCCGCGACCAGTTGCTTGAACTCCACCGGCGTGCCGTAGGAAGCGTCGGGCGCGAACGGCAGTACCCCGTCATAGCCCCAATTGCGCCTGCCCGGAAAATCCGACACCGGCATCAGTTCGATCGCGGTGACTCCCAGGTCGACCAGATAATCCAGCCGTGACTCCACTCCCGCGAATGTTCCCGCGGCTGAAAACGTCCCCACATGCAGTTCGTAAATTACCGCCTCTTCCCACGGGCGGCCACGCCAATCCCGGTCCGGCCAGTCAAAGGCGAGCGGATCGACCACCATACTGGGAGCGTGAATGTCATCCGGGTTGAAGCGTGACGCCGGATCTGGCACATCCAGCTTCCCGTCGATGTGGAAGCTGTAGCGGCTGCCCGCCGGCGCGCCGTTTGCCGTCAGGCCGAACCAGCCCATGTCGAGTGCCTGCATGGGAAAAAGATGCTCCCCAGCCCCGGTTTGCAGGCGCAAATCGACCCGTTTCGCGCCTGGGGCCCAAAGACGAAAGCGGGTACCGCCATCGCCCTGCAATTGCGCGCCAAAAGGCATCTCGTGGACGAGCTTCACGATTTCACCTCAATCAACCGGAGCGCCGGGGCAGCACCACCCAGCGGACCTGGGCGTCTTTCGAGGTCTCTTTCCTGCTTGCGTCGATGCGCATCGAGCCCAGGCCGGCGCACGCGGCGAACCGGGATGAAGATGCGGGGAGCTTCATCATCACGGTTGATGAGAGCGGCAAAAGCCTGCCCGGCCACGCGCCGGGACCCTGCCGGGCCATCGCATTGCTCATCGGTTCAAAATCCCTTTCAGTCCGGCCATCGGAATGGGAAGCCAATCGGGGCGGTTACCCATTTCATATCTAAGTTCATAGAGTGCTTTTTCCACCACCAGCAGCTCAATCAGGGCCTGCATTTCAGCGGGATTGCCCGGCACTGATGCCAGGCCGGATACGCTGTTGCGATACCCCTGCATCGCGGCGCCAACAGCCGACTCTTCCCATTCGACCAGGGCCGCGCGCACGCTCTCCGGTCGCTCCGCGTGATCGGCCATCGAACGCATCAGCGCGGCGTAAGCGGCATAACTGGCCGAGCGCAGCATCCCGGCCACGTCCCGCAGGGGGCTGTGCTTGCGGCGGCGCTCTTCGATCGGGCGGGTGGGCTCGCCCTCGAAATCGAGGATGATGAAATCGTTCTGCGCCAGCAACAATTGCCCGAAATGCAGGTCGCCGTGATACCGGGTCTTCATCAGGCCGCCGGCGTCCAGGGCAAAGCCGGCAATGCGCTGCTCAAGCCGCGGCGCGGATTGCAGCAGATCCGTCGCCTGCGCGGCCACCGCCTCCGGCAACCCCGGCAGGCGGCGCCGCAACTCGTCCATGGTCTGGCGCGCCTCGGACAGAATCGCATCCTTCCATTGCGCCACGTCCTGCTGGGTCACCGGTTCGGGTTCGAATGCCGGGTCGCCGCCACCCTGGAAGAAGGCCCGGTGCATTTCTCCGATGCGCTGGCCCAGCACGTAGGCCTGTGCCTTGAAAAAAGCGTGTGGTTCCTCGTCCGCCTGCGCCGGCACCTCCACCGGCATCGAGCGGGTAGCCAGGAAACGGCCAAGATATTCCTGCGTATAGGTCCATACGTCGCCCTGGTTCTCGACGAACTTCGCCAGCACGGCCAGGGTCTTGAGCTGGCCCTGCGCATCAACGTATTCGACCGCACCGGCCATCGGCGCGATGTTCGGGAAAGGGGACATGTCGGTAAGAAAACGGCCCACCTCAACCTCGGGGTTGACACCGGCGTGCATGCGCCGGTATCCCTTCAGGTAAAGCTGGTGACCCAGGAACACCCCCGTGTTGCTTTGTTCCAGAGGCGGAATGCGCACCTCCTGGTCGATGGCCGCGGCCAATTGCGGATAGGCCGAAGTGGACGAGAGCCGCAGTTTGCCGCTGCCGAACGGGATCTCCTCGTTGCGTCCCATGGCGCGCGCCAGCGCGCGGGCGAAGTCCGGGTTGCCGAAGGCGCCGTAAAGCACGCCCATGCGCTCTTTTTGGCGCACCCTGGCGATCACCCAGGGCCCAAGCGTCTGCAAGGGATCATCGCCCCGCGCCTCCCAGGCGATGGCCACCGGCAGGAAATAGAGGTGCGGCTCCTCTCCTTCGATATCCACCTGCAGGAAGCCCATCAGCCAACTGCCCTCCGGCGTATTCCACTCGGTGGCCTCGCGAAACCGCGTATCAATGATCTTCTTGCCCTTGGCGGCGAACCAGCGGCGGTTTGCCAGGTAAGGCAGCAGTATCTCGTCGCGCATGCGCTCGCGCGTCATGTTGACGATCAACCGGCGCACATCGCGCGCGGCCTCGTCGCGTGCGAAGTACGTGCCCCAGCTCTCGGCGAGCACCAGCACCGGCAATTCGCTGGCGGGCAAGCGCTTCTCGTGCCACACCGGTGGCGACACATCCGTTGCCAGGCGGAAAGCCAGATAGCCGTGCCCGGGCAATGTCAACACGTAGGGCAGTTTGCTGACGGGCGGGAAGGCCTCCTTGCCAAAAATCTCGACCGGCACGCGCCCGGCGAAGCGCACCAGGTCCAGTTCGGCCGCCTGGGCGTGGCGAGACAGGTTGACGACGCAGAGCAGGCTCTCGCCGTCGTACTCCCGCAGATAGGCAAGCACCTTGCGATTGCCCAGCTCAAGAAAGGTGAGCGTGCCGCGGCCGAGGGCCTTGAAGCTGCGGCGCACCGCGATCAGCCGCTTGGTCCAGTTCAGCAGCGAGGAGGGGCTGCGTGCCTGCGCCTCCACGTTGACCGCCTCGTAGCCGTACACCGCGTCCATGATCGGCGGCATGTAGAGGCGTTGCGGATCGGCGCGTGAAAACCCGGCGTTGCGGTCCGGGCTCCACTGCATCGGCGTGCGAACGCCATTGCGGTCGCCCAGGTAGATGTTGTCGCCCATGCCGATCTCGTCGCCGTAGTAGAGAATCGGCGAGCCAGGCATGGTCATCAGCAAAAACGAGATCAGTTCGATCTGCTCGCGGCTGTTCTCCATCAGCGGTGCCAGGCGGCGGCGAATGCCGACGTTGATGCGCATCTGCGGGTCATTGGCGAAACGCTGATACATATAATCGCGCTCCCGGTCAGTGACCATTTCCAGGGTCAACTCGTCATGGTTGCGCAGGAATATCGCCCATTGGCAGTTGACGGGAATATCAGGGGTCTGCCCCATGATCTCGATCACCGGGTAGCGGTCCTCCATCGCGATGGCCATGAACAGGCGCGGCATCAGCGGGAAGTGGTAGGCCATATGGCACTCGTCGCCGTTGCCGAAATACTCGCGCACATCTTCCGGCCACTGGTTGGCTTCGGCCAGCAGCACCTTGTCGCGATAGCGCGCATCCAGCGCGGCGCGGATCTTCCTGATGACGTCGTGGGTCTCGGCGAGATTCTCGTTGTTGGTGCCCTCGCGCTCCACCAGATACGGAATCGCATCGAGGCGAAAGCCGTCCACGCCCATGTCCAGCCAGTGGTGCATCACCCTCAGCACCGCCTTGAGCACCTTGGGATTGTCGAAATTGAGATCGGGCTGGTGACTGAAGAACCGGTGCCAGTAATGCGCCTGGGCCACCGCGTCCCAGGACCAGTTGGAGGATTCAGTATCGGTAAAGATGATGCGGGTGCCGGCGTACTTGTTCGGGTCATCGGCCCAGACATAGTAGTCCCGCTTCGGCGAGCCCGCGGGCGCGCGGCGCGCGGCCTGAAACCAGGGATGCTGGTCGGAGGTATGGTTGACGATCAGTTCGGTAATCACCTTCAGGCCACGCCGGTGCGCCTCGCGCACAAAGTTGCGAAAGTCCAGACGCGATCCGTAGGCAGGGTGGACATTGCTGTAGTCGGAAACGTCATAGCCGTCGTCGCGCATCGGCGAAGGGTAGAAAGGCAGCAGCCAGATGGCGTTGACGCCGAGATCCTGGATGTAGTCAAGCTTTTGCGTCAGGCCGCGAAAGTCGCCAATACCATCGCCATTCGAATCAAAAAAAGCCTTGACGTGCAACTCGTAGATGATCGCATCCTTGTACCAGAGCGCGTCCTCGCCGGCAGTGGATGCTTGCGTATCGGGCAGCGGTGGCATCGAATCCATGGCGGCTCTCAGAGGAAATAGTCGAAGTCGCGCTCGGTGCGCTGGTGGCGGCCCAGGCGGAAAATATGGACGGGGGCCCTGCCCGGCTCCAGGCGAACAAAATTGCGCGCGCCGTTCCACAGGTATCGTGCGCCCGACAGCAGCTCTTGCATCTGGTAGCTGTGGCCCGGGTCGATCCGCATGGCCTCAAGGTCGAGCGTGACCCAGCCGGACTGGGGATTGTGCGGATCCAGGTTGACCACGGTGATGATCACGTTGTCCAGTTCCGGCGTGCTTTTCGAATAGCAGATCAATGCGTCATTGTCGATCGGATGAAAGCGCAGCCACCGGTCGGCGTGCAACGCCGCGTTCTGATGCCGGATGCGGTTCAGCCGCGCGATGAACGGCGCCAGGCTGTCGCCGCGGCCGCGGTCCCAGACCCGCAATTGATACTTTTCGGAATCGAGATATTCCTCGCCGCCATGATCGCGCGGCGCGTTCTCCATCAGCTCGAAAGCCGGACCATAGATACCATAGCTGGACGACAGGGTCGCCGCCAGGGCCACGCGCGCCATGAAAGCCGGCGCTCCACCGTATTGGAGATATTCGGTCAGTATGTCCGGCGTATTTGGCCAGCAATTGGGACGGAAGTATTCCCGCCCCGGCCCAGCCGTCAGGTCCGTGAAATATTCAGTGAGTTCCTGCTTGGTGTTGCGCCAGGCAAAGTAGGTATAGGACTGCGTGAACCCAAGCTTGGCGAGCCGGTGCATGATCTTCGGCCGGGTGAACGCCTCCGCGAGAAAGATCACTTCGGGGTATTGGCGCTTGACCATCGCAATCACCCATTCCCAGAAGGGAAATGGCTTGGTATGCGGATTGTCGACACGAAAGATGCGCACCCCTTCACCGATCCAGAACTCCAGAATGCTGCCGAGCTCGAACCAGAGGTTCTGCCAGTCCGACCCGGTGAAGTCGAAGGGGTAAATATCCTGGTATTTTTTTGGTGGATTCTCCGCGTACTGCACTGTGCCGTCGGGCCGCCGGCGGAACCACTTTGGGTTCTCGCGCACGTAGGGGTGGTCGGGAGCGCATTGGTAGGCGATATCCATCGCGATTTCCAGCCCGTGTTCCCGCGCTGCCTGCACCAGGCGGCGGAAGTCCGCATGCGTGCCAAGCTGCGGCAAGATGTCCTTGTGCCCTCCCTCCGAAGCGCCGATCGCCCAAGGACTGCCCACATCCTGCGCGCCGGGAATCAGGGCGTTGTTCATGCCCTTGCGCTGTTCTCGTCCGATCGGGTGGATCGGCGGAAGGTACAGTACATCGAAACCCATCCCGGCGATCTCCGGCAATTGCCGTATCACGTCATCAAAGGTGCCATGCTGGCCCGGCCCGCCCGCCGAGCGCGGAAACATCTCATACCAGGTGCTGAAGCGGGCGCGCACCGGGTCCACGGCGACACGCAGTTCCGGCGAAGCCGCCGGTGCGATCTCGGAGTCCGGATAGCGCATGGCGATCGCCGTCATCGTCTCGTCCATGCCGACATGCCGCAACTCCGCCGCATCGTTCGCGCCCAGCAGACGGATCACCCATTCGCCCAGGCGCACGCTGTCCTCGCCGCCGGCGCGCTGGGCGGCCGCCGCGATCAGGTCGGCGCCGACACGCGCGGCAATGCGCAGATCCTCGGCATCGACGCGTCGGGAAAACTCGGCGCGCCACGAAAGAAAGCCGTCTACCCGCGCGCAGACTTTGTAGTGCCAGGTGCCCAGGCGCGCGCAGGTAAAGGCGGCACGCCAGCGGTCGTTGCCGATCGCGCGCATCGGCAGGTCGTGCCACGCGGGCTCGTCGTCGTGGCGATAGCGCAGTGTGCAGACCAGTTGCTCGTGTCCGTCGGTGAAGCAATCAGCTTCCACCGCCAGTTCGTCGCCGATGCAGCGCTTGACCGCGAAACGTCCGCCGTCCACCGTCGGCGCCACACCCTCGACGACGGCACGGATGCGCCCGTCCGCCGGCATCCGCTCGGGCGCGTTCATGCGTCTTCGCACTTCAGCAAGAGAACCGCCAGCGGCGGCAGCGTCAACGTCAGCGAATGCCGGTGTCCATGCGCGGGCACGGGGCCGGACTCAACCACGCCGAAATTGCCCATTCCGCTGCCACCGTAAATCCCCGCGTCGCTGTTGAGAAGTTCGCGGAACCGGCCGGCCTGGGGAATGCCGATCGGGTAGTTGACCCGCGGCACCGGCGTGAAATTGCACACCACCAGCACCATCCGGCCGTCCCCGGACCGGCGCATGAAGCTGATCACGCTGGACTCGTTATCGGCGCAATCGATCCATTCGAAACCATTGGGCGAGAAATCGACCGCATGCAGCGCGGGCTCGCTCCGGTAGAGGCGATTCAGGTCGCCGACCCAATGGCACAGGCCGCCATGGCGGCCGAACTGCAAGGCAGACCAGGTGAGCTGCTCGTCATGCGCCCATTCCCGGCGCTGGCCGAACTCGCCGCCCATGAACAACAGCTTCTTGCCCGGGTGGGCCCACATGTAGCCATACAAGGCGCGCAGGTTGGCGAACTGCTGCCAGTCGTCGCCGGGCATTTTCTCCAGCAGGGAGCGCTTGCCATATACCACTTCATCGTGCGAGAGCGGCAGGACAAAATTCTCCGCGAAGGCATACCACAGCGAGAAGGTAAGCTTGTCCTGGTGATGGCGGCGATACAGCGGGTCGGCGGCCATATATGCGAGACTGTCGTGCATCCAGCCCATGTTCCATTTCATGCCGAAGCCCAACCCCCCGGATTCCACCGGCCGCGAGACCTGGGGCCAGGCGGTGGATTCTTCCGCGATTACCTGCACGTCCGGATGCGCCTGGTACACCGCCTGGTTGAGTTGCCGCAGGAAGCCGATTGCCTCGAGATTCTCATTGCCTCCTTTGGGGTTTGGAATCCATTCGCCTGCCTTGCGGCCATAATCCAGATACAGCATCGACGCAACAGCATCGACACGCAAGCCGTCAATGTGATACCGGTCGAGCCAGAACATCGCGCTGGACAAAAGGAAGGAACGCACCTCATTGCGGCCGTAGTTGAAAATGCAGCTGCTCCACTCGGGATGAAATCCCTGGCGTGGATCGGAGTGCTCGTAGAGATGGGTGCCGTCAAAGTAAGCCAGGCCGTGCTCGTCGCCCGGAAAATGCGAGGGCACCCAGTCGAGAATCACGCCGATGCCGCGGCGATGCAGGGTGTCGATCAGGTACATCAGGTCCTCCGGCTCACCATAGCGCGCCGTCGGCGCGAAGTAGCCGGTGGTCTGATAACCCCAGGATCCGTAAAATGGATGCTCGGTGATCGGCAGCAACTCGACATGCGTGAAGCCCAGTTCGCTCGCATGATCGGCGAGCGCCTGCGCAATGTCCCGGTAGGGAAGCCACGCATTTCCTTCGCCGCGGCGCCACGACCCCAGGTGCACTTCGTAGATCGACATCGGCGCGTCCAGCGCATTGCGGGTCCGGCGCGATGCCATCCATTCGCGATCCTGCCATTCGTAGCCGAGGCTCCACACCCGCGAAGCCTTCGCTGGCGGCAATTCCGCGTAGAAGGCGAACGGGTCAGCCTTGTCGACCATGTAGCCGCCTTGAGCGGATTCAATCCGATATTTGTACGCCTGCCCCTGGGAGGCGCCTTCGACCCAGCCCTCCCAGATTCCCGAACTGTCCCAGCGCGCGTTCAGTACGTCCGCTTCGCCGTCCCAGCCATTCCAGTCACCCACCACCGATACCCGGCGCGCGTTCGGCGCCCAAACGGCGAAGTGCGCGCCTCCGGCTTGCGGATGACAGCCGAGCTTGTCGAACAGCCGCGTATGGCTACCCTCGCGAAACCAGTAGATGTCCTGCTCGCCCAGAGGCGCGGCCGCCGTCTTTTCCATCAGTTGCTGCTGTTCCATATTTGACCTCGCAGGATTTCCTTGCTGGAGCGGCCCCGGCAGCGCGTCTAGCGCACCTGGTGGACGCGCTGGCCCAGCATTTCCGGCGTGACCAGGGTCACGCCTTTTTCGCTGACATGAAAGCGTTTGCGGTCTTCCTCCGGATCGACACCGATCTGCATGCCCGGCGGAATCCGCGCGCCCTTGTCGATCACCACGCGCTTGAGTACCGCATCGCGCCCCACCTCCGCATTCGGCAGGATCACCGCGTCCTCCACCGTGCAGTAGCTGTGCACGCGTACGCTGGAGAACAGAAGCGAGCGCCGCACGGAGGAGCCGCTGATCAGGCATCCGCCCGATACCATGGAATCAACCGCGTAACCGCGCCTTCCATCATCGTCGAACACGAATTTGGCGGGCGGCAATTGTTCCTGATGGGTCCAGATCGGCCAGGACTGGTCATACAGGTCGAGCGCCGGATTGATGCGCGCCAATTCCATGTTCGCCTCCCAGTACGCATCGACGGTACCGGCATCGCGCCAGTAGGGTTCACCCTCGGCCGCCTGCATGCAGCTGTCCGAAAACCGGTGCGCGAACACGCGGTAGCCCCGCTCCACAAGGTGGGGGATGATGTTGTGCCCGAAGTCGTGCGAAGACCTGGTGTCGTCCGCGTCGCGCAGCAACTGCTCGTAGAGAAAGGCGGCGCTGAAAACATAGATGCCCATGCTGCCCAGCGCCGTGTCAGGGCGCCCGGGAATGCACTTTGGCTGCTCCGGCTTTTCGTCGAAACCGACCACCCGGTAGTCGCGGTCCACCGCCATTACACCCAGCTGCGTCGCGTCCTCCATCGGCACTTCAACACAGCCGACCGTCATGTCGGCGCGACGCGCCACGTGCTCGTCGATCATGCGGGCGTAGTCCATCTTGTAGACATGATCGCCCGCCAGGATCAGCACGAAACGCGGGTCGTGGCGTCGGATGATGTCAAGGTTCTGCAACACCGCATCGGCGGTCCCCTTGTACCAGTCGTCGCCCATGCGCTGCTGAGCCGGCAACAGTTCGACGAATTCATTGAAACGGCCATCCAGAAAGGACCAGCCGCGCTGCACGTGGCGGATCAGGCTCTGCGCCTTGTACTGCGTTGCGATGCCGATGCGGCGTATGCCGGAGTTGACGCAGTTGGAAAGCGCGAAATCGATGATGCGAAACTTGCCACCGAAAGGAACCGCCGGTTTGGCACGCCAGTCGGTCAGCGGCCCGAGCCGCGTCCCTCGTCCGCCGGCCAGCACCAGGGCCAAGGTCTGCTTGGCCAGGTGCGTCATGGTGGGCTGGTCCTGCTGGTATTGCTTGTATGACCCGTAATCGATTTGCTGATTCGCCGCCTGGCTCATCCTGGTTCCTTTTGTTCTTGAAATGGCCGCCTGAAACCGGCCGACCCGATATCGGATGTTTTGCATGTTCCGTGCCGCTCCGAGCCGGCGCATCGAACGGCCTTGGTCGGCCCGGCCACCTGCGCTCCCGCGGCGAGGTGTCGCCAAATCATGGACATGTCGCCGCAGCGGCGACATGTATACGGGTTCGCCTGGCGTAATTACCGGTGCGTGCAATTCTTACCAATACGCCCTTTCGCACAGGGCCATGACCCGGCCACGCTCATCGAACGCGCGCCCCGGATGACGAACCTGTCGTCCCGGTACCGCCGCCGCTCACCTGGCCCGCGTTTGCCGCGCTCGCGCTGGAAACGGTACTACCGGATCGCAGCCCTTGCTGCCCTCCCTGCGCGATACCGCCGCTGGCACTGCTCGCCGCAGCCGGCGCACGCACGATGGGAAAGCGGCCGGATGGAGGCGATGGCAATACGCAAGGATTGGCCTGACCTGGCTGTAATTGCCCACGGTCGAGGCAGGCGGGATTGCTGTCGTAGGGACTAATGTCGCGCTGGCCGTCGGCATCGTTGGCGCGTACCTGCGCCGTTGATATAACGGCCACGGCCGCCAGCAACAGCACGGATCGGATATTCGCTTTCACGGCGACACCTCATCAAGGTCGTATGCCTTTGAGACATTCGCGCAACCTTGCGGGTTCCCCACGGCGGCGACGGGATTTTCCCTTGGCGTTGCGCTACCGAGCGAAGCCATGGTGCAAGGAGTGCCATACCATGTCCGAGATCGCCGGACTGGAGCCACTCCTTAAGCCGCGAATATTCGAGTCACGCCTTGTGAATTTTCCCCCTCACAAACCGCGCGTCGCAACGTTGGACATATGCGCCGCTGCCCCGAACGCGCGATGCGCCGGGGTTACTGACCGGGCATCCAATACCACCGCGCACGAGGGTACGTGCGGCAGGCCGCGATCCGCCGGGCTTGCCTGAATCCTGGTGCCAACAAGCTTCGCTGCCGCTCGGTCTCAGTTTTTCGCGCCCTCCGGTTCGGCCCGCGGAATAGCCTCCACTTTCTGCCAGCCTTCCAACGGGCTGCGGTTGCCAAGCGCGCCTGATTCACGCATATTGCCGGCCAGGCCCGCCGATTCGCCGGCACGTTCGATGATGATCACCGGGCTCCCGGGCTTGCGCGTATTCGCTTCGCCCGTGTCCTCCGCTTCCGGCGCGTCTTCGTCCGTGCGCGGCATCACCACGTTGGCCAGCAATGCCTGCCGCGAGCGCCGCGGAAACTCGGCCTTTTCGTCGATCAGCTTGTCTTTCAAGGTGGCGCGAAAAAAATCGCCCACCAGCAGAATGGCATTGTGGCCACCCTGTCCCCAGTAAGCGCTGCGCATGGTGACGCGCGCATCGTTGAAACCCACCCAGGCGCCCGCCACCAGCCTGGGATGCATGAGGATGAACCAGCCATCGGCATTATTCTGCGTGGTACCTGTCTTGCCCGCCACGTCGGCGCCGATGCCGAAGCGGCCCCGGATCGCATAGCCGGTCCCCATACTGACCACGTCGCGCATCATGTCCACCAGCAAGGCGGCCGACTGGGCCGACATGGCGCGCCGCGGCGGCGCGCCAAACTCGGCCAGCACATTGCCGGCGCGGTCGGTGATGCGCTTGACGAACACCGGTTCGTGGTATTCGCCCAGGCGCGCGATCGTCGAGTAGGCCGACGCCATCTCCAGCAAGGTCACTGAACTGGTTCCCAGCGCGAGGGAGGGTACCGCCTCCAGCTTGCTCTGGTTCACGCCCACCGCCTTGGCCAGCTTCATCACGGCAGGGACGCCCACATCCTGCATCACCTGCGCGGTAATGGTGTTCTTCGACATCGCCAAGCCCTGGCGCAGGGTCATCGCCTCGCCTGTCACGCCAGACATGTTGGTCGGCCGCCATACGCTGCCATCGGCCATGCGGAATTCCACCTGCCGGTCGTAGTAGACCGTATCGGGGCCACGCCCGCTTTCAAGGGCGGCTCCGTAGACAATCGGTTTGAAGGTGGAGCCCGGCTGACGCTCGGCCTGCGCCACATGGTCATACTGGTCGCGCTGGAAATCGCGGCTGCCGACCCAGGCCTTGACCTCGCCGGTCTCCGGGTCTATGGCGACAAAGCCGGCCTCGAGCCGGCTCTTCGCCGATTTGAGGCGCGCCATGAAGTCCGCCGAGGCCTTCAACTTGAGCAAGGCCGCGGCCTCGCTCGCCCCCCTCGCAACCAGCCTTTTGTATTCCGGCGTTTCGCGTACGAAGGTGTCAACCAGATCCTTGCGCGAGGTCCAGAAAAAGGAGAACGGGTCGACCCGCTTGCGCGTCCGCGCATACGATTCGGTGGAATAGGACAATGAAGCACCGCTCTGGCTCCATTCAACATCCGCAATATCCTGCAGCGCCGCCGCCTGGCGTTCCACCGCCTCCGTCGCCAGTTCCTGCATATGCGGGTCCAGCGTGGTCTGCACCACCAGGCCATCGGTGAAGACGTCATGGTCGTTGCGCTCGGCCCATTCAGCCAGCCACTTGCGCACATGCGCGGCGAAATGAGGCGCCGGCCCCGGCGGATCGGCAGGCAGGTTCAATGTCACGTGCATCGGCCTGGCGCGCAGGCTGCTGTAGTCGGCCTCGGTCAGCACGTGATTCTTCAGCATCTGCCGCATCACCAGATTGCGCCGCTGCCGCACGCGCTCCGGGTACACCGCCGGGTTGTAGTACTGCGGCCCCTTGAGCATGCCAACTAGGGTCGCGCCTTCCAGCGTGTCGAGTTGCGCGGCGGGCTTGTCGTAGTAAGTGCGCGCCGCCATCTCGATGCCATACACGTTATACGGAAACGGCACCGTGTTCAGATAGGCTTCGAGTATCTCCTGCTTCGAATACAGCCGCTCGATGCGCAGGGCGGTGATGATCTCGCGCACCTTGCGGTTCAGGTTGCGCGAGCGGCCAATCTCCTCCGGGAACAGATTGCGTACCAGCTGCTGGGTGATGGTCGAGCCACCCTGCGGCGTCCCGCGCAGGGTGTGCAGCGCGGCCGAGAAAGTGCGCCTGAAGTCGATGCCGTGGTGCTCGTAGAAGCGCGCATCCTCGGTGGCCACCAATGCCTTGATCACTTCCGGCGACACCTGCTGCAGGCTCACCTTCTCCTGGCGTGCTTGCCGGAACACGGCAAGCGTGCTGCCGTCCGCCGCCAGCAGCCGGCTGGGCTGTGGCACACGCACTTGGCGCAGGTCATCGATGGTGGGCAGCGAAGGCCACAGCCATGCGAGATACACGCCGGACGCCAGGATGCAGGCCAGACCGGCCGCGGAAATGCCGTATAGAAACCACCATTTGCGACGGGACGGGCCCGGGCCGCGCGGCAGTTTTGCAAGACGAGTCAGGCCGTTCACGATACTCGCAGCTCCGTGGCGGAAAGAAACAGCAATGCTGTCCCGGGATCAAGCACAACAGCGCTTGCTACCGCAACTTGCGTACCAGAAAAAATCAACGCAAAAACAAGGGCCGCGTGGCCGTCAGCCATTCGCCCATGCAGATTTGACCACTCGAAACGGCAAAACTTACCGTCCACCTTCAGCTTGGCGGAGACGGCCGGGCCATGCCACATGGCATTGCCCGGGAGACGCATCCCTCAGATCAAGGCTTGCCCGCGCCCGCACCGGCATTCATTCCGGCGCCGACGCCGACGCCCGCACCTCCCGCGCCCACGCCTACTCCAACGCCCGCGCCCACCGAGCCGGAGCCACCGGTCGATGCGCCGGAGCCCTGCACACCGGCACCGACGCCGGCGGATGCCCCGCCTGCCGCGCCATTGCGATCACGTTGCGACTGCGAACGGGCGGTCACCGCGGCATCGGCGCGCGACTTGGCACGAGCCGACGAATCCTGCGCGGCATCGGCCGCGCCGGACGCGGCGCCCTGGACACGCGAACCCACGGTCGGCTTGGGTACACTGGGAACCGAAGGCGTCGGCGGCGCACTGATCGCGCCATTGCCGCTGGCACTGCCGGTGACGCCACCCACCACGTCCGCGTGCGCGGCCAGGGAAAGGGCCAGGCCGATTGCGGGGATGGCCAGATATTTGATTTTCATGCTGTTCTCCTTTGGTCTGAACTTCAGAAATGCCGGGCAGCTTTTTCGAGACACTTGCCCGGCGGTACGAACCTTTAGCGGGCCAGGCGGCCGAGGATGAAGCCGATCGCGGCGGCGATTCCTACCGCCTTGAGCGGATTGGCCGACACATAATTGCAGGTGTCGTCGACTACCTTCTTCTGGGTAATGCGCAGCTGCGCCGACTTGTCGCTAAGCCAGTCAGCGGCCGGCGCAGCGGCATTGGCCGCCTTGTCGACCGCCTGATGCGCATATTGCGCGGCGCGATCGATGGATGGCTTGGCGGTGCCGGCGGCCTTGTCGACCGCCTCATGCGCGCTCGCCGCAGCCTTGTCGATCGAGGCCTTCGAGCTCCGGTTGAGGCCTTCCTCACCCACCATGTCGGTGGAGGGGAAGGATGAAACGTTGCGGACGGTACTTTCCATTGGGTGCTCCTTGATTTCCGGTTGAACGAATTTGCGCCTGCCACGACAAAGCGGCCGCTCTACGGCTTCACGCCCGCGTCCTTCTGCGCCGGGCTGCGCGCCATCTGGGCATCGGCACGGTCGGCCGGCGTGGTGCCGGGAGCGGGTCGCGGCGCGTACATCACCGCGGCATCAGGCGCATTGCGCGCATCGCGCATCGCCTGGTCCCGCGCCGTGCGTGCATCGCGACGGCATTGCGCGCGCTCGGGCGTGCCCATCGAACGGCAATTGGCCAGTGCCATGTTGTAATTGTCCTGCGCCATGCGACGTGCCTCGGCCCGCGCGGGGCCATTGCCGGGCGGCGTATCGCTCGGGCTTTGCGGGCCGACCTGGTTGACGGGGCCGCGGTCACCGGCGCCGCTATCGGCCGCGAATATGGAGGAAGCCAGTGCCATCATGCAACCGGCAAGCAGAGTCTTGGTGGTGATTTTCATTGCGTGTCCTTTGGGTTGGTCTTCGGTTCGCGTAGTGGTGAATGCGCAACTTGTCCCGGTCCCGTCAATGGCTCACCGGGCAACAGGGCCATACCAAGGCTGGAGCAGTCCCCATGCCCGAGACAAGCAGCGCGGCGCATGCGACATATCCGCGCCTGCACAGGTAGGGTATGCAGCAGCCGGTAGCCTTTACCGGTGCGTCGTGCCGCCTCTAGCCAACACGCCGTCGTTCCGGTTTTTCGAGTCCGCGCGCACCGTGCATATCCGTATCCTGCTGGCCCGATTCGATGTCGCGCCGCGCCTGCTCGATCACCTCGCGCGGGCCGCCGACCTGGCTGTCGCTGGATTCGTCGTGCTCATGCGGCAGACGTGGTTCGGAATTTTCGTCCCTGGCCAAGCGCGGCGGCTTGCGGGCGCGCAATTGACGCTGCCGAAGATAGTTGCTCATGGTCTTCTCCTTCGATGCGGCCTGCGCCGCGGACCGGGGTCGGGGCGACGGCGTGGACGGACGGCACCTTGCCCCAATGAAGATCGTCCATGCAGTCCTGCATGAAGCGGAACTCGGTTTTCATCACGTGCCTCCATGGGAGGATGGTCGCTTGATCGGAAGCACGCCGGCAGGTGGCGCGCCGCTTGCTGCCTGGCTATCAAGGCAGGCTGCCTGATAACCGGAGCAAACCGCATGCGTACCCCCATGACCTCACCTTTAGTCGCGCCGACGGCGCGCCGTTCCTACTCGATCAATCATGCGCAGTCCTGCATGCGCGGTGTCGGGCTTGCCGTAATACTGCTCGGCGCATGCGCCTTGCTCACCGCCTGCGGTGAGACCGCGACCCTGCCGGTGGACGCGGGCATCGGCCCGCAACCCACCCTGCCCGAACCGCGCGCCAGCCTGATTCCGACCGTCAATGTCGCCACCGCTGTCGGCCGGCCGGCCGGGACCATGCCCACGCCCGCGCCCGGCCTGCGCGTCAATGCCTTCGCCGCCGGCCTTGAGCACCCGCGCTGGATTCACTTGCTGCCCAATGGCGATGTACTGGTAGCCGAGACCAACGCCCCGCCCAAGCCGGAAGACGGCAAGGGCATCAAGGGATGGTTCATGAAGAAATTCATGCGGCGCGCCGGCGCCGGCACGCCCAGCCCCAATCGCATCACCTTGTTGCGCGACGCCGATGGCGACGGCGTCGCCGAGTTGCGCGCCCTCTTCGTCGAGGGTCTGAACTCACCGTTCGGCATGGCCTTGGTCGGCAACAATTTCTACGTCGCCGACACCGACGCGGTGCGCCGCTTCAATTACGTGCCCGGCGCCACCCGCATCGTGGGCAGCGGTGAAGTGCTGGCAAAATTGCCCGCCGGCCCCCTCAACCACCACTGGACCAAGAGCCTGATCGCCAGCCGCGACGGCAGCAAGCTCTACGTCACCGTTGGCTCGAACAGCAACGCCGCCGAAAACGGCATCGACAAGGAACAGGGCCGCGCCGCCATCTGGGAGATCGACGCCCGCAGCGGCGGGCAGCGCCTTTACGCCACCGGCTTGCGCAACCCGAACGGCATGGCCTGGGAGCCGGAGAGCGGCAAACTCTGGACCGTGGTCAACGAACGCGACGAACTGGGCAGCGACCTGGTGCCCGACTACATGACCTCGGTCACAGACGGCGGCTTCTACGGCTGGCCCTACAGCTACTACGGCCAGCACGTCGACAGCCGCGTCAAGCCGCAGCAACCCGAACTGGTCGCGCGTGCCCTCAAACCCGACTACGCCCTCGGCCCGCACACCGCCTCGCTGGGACTGGCTTACAGCGCCCCTGGCAACACCCTGCCACCGTCGTACGCCCAAGGCATGTTCGTCGGCCAGCACGGTTCATGGAATCGCAGGCCCGCCAGCGGCTACAAGGTGATCTTCGTCCCCTTCGACGGCAGCCGGCCCGCCGGCAAGCCGGTCGACGTACTGACCGGCTTTCTCAGCCCCGACGGCCGCGCCCTGGGTCGCCCGGTCGGCGTCGCCTTCGATGCCCGCGGCGGCTTGCTGGTGGCTGATGATGTGGGCAACGCCATCTGGCGCGTCACCGGCGCCAATGCATCGCCGGTCGCGGCCAGATAGGCAAGCGATGCGTCCCGGCGTTGCAAGGGCCTGGCGCAGGGCCGGCAAGCACGACGGCTTCAGCCCGGGGCGGGACCCGCGGCGAGGCAACCAGGGCAGTGGCCATACAGCACCAGCCCGCGCCCGGCCAGTTGATAGCCGCGCTCGGCCGCCACGGCGCGCTGCTGCGCCTGGACCGCCGCGCTGGTGAATTCGTCGACCCGGCCACAGGACAGGCAGATCAGGTGATCATGCGGGCTGCCCTCGTTGATCTCGTAGACCGCCTTGCCGCCATCGAATACATTGCGCGACAGCAGTCCCGCGCCTTCCAGTTGCGCGAGAACGCGGTAAATGGTCGCCAGACCGAGGTCGCTGCCCTGCGCCAACAGGCGCCGGTACACCTCTTCCGCGGACAGGTGGCGCGCCTGGCTGCCGCGGATCACTTCAAGCACCTTCACGCGCGGCAGGGTCGCCTTCAGGCCGGCGCTCTTGAGTTCCGCATCCTGCTCGAGAGTGAGGTTTTTTTCCTGCACGCCATGGTTCATGTCTGCTCCTTTTGCGCGCACGCCCGGTCCGCCGCCAGCGCGGGGGTGAGCGGCTCGGTACTGTGTTCGTGAATGCGCACGATGCGCAGGTCGCCGCCGTTTCCGACCAGCACGCAAGGCTTGCCGGTGCGCCTGCAGTGGTCCTGCACGCGCCAGTAGGCGCCGTGGCTTAAGCAGCCGGTCTGGCAGATCACCAGATCCGCGGCGCTCAGGCTCTCCTCCAGCGCCGCATAATCCGCCGCGCCCGCCTGCTCGACCGCCGGGACCGGCACCATGGCGGGCACCAGCGCGCGTGCCTGCCAGCGCAGGCGCTCCCGCATCAGCGCCTGCACACGCGCCACCAAGGCTTCCACCCGCTCGGCCAGCACGACGCGGCGCGGCAGGCCCGGCACCCGTGCTTGCCACAGCGCGTTATCCTCGCGCGCCCAGGCGAGCGCCGATTCACGCATGACCAATTGCGCACGCAAGCGCATCTCGCGCGCCCGCAGCGCCACGATCTCGGCATGCTGCGCGGCGATCAGCCCGCCGCAACGCGCCTGCACCGCGCCGTACTGGCGCAACAACGCCAGATGCTCACGGGCCAGTGCGCCGGCGCCGTCCATTGTCGCTGCGCGGTTTGGGGCATTCGGCGAATCAGGAATGCGACTCACTGGCATGCCTCCCCGGCAATCGAGGCCGGCGCAAAAACGGAAGGTGATGCTCGGAACCGATTCGCCATAGCCTCATTATAAATGAGACTCATTACTATTAACAACCAACCTTTTGCGTGACTTACCCCACACGGCCCGGAAAGGGCCGGCATCGAACCATCGCAACGGATACGCGAAACGAAAGGCCACCCGAAGATGGCCTGCGAAACGAAAAGACCACCCGAAGGTGGCCTGCGAAACGAAAAGACCACCCGAAGGTGGTCTTTTGATTTGGAGGCGCGAGGCGGAGTCGAACCGCCCTGGAAGGATTTGCAGTCCTCTGCATAACCGCTTTGCTATCGCGCCATGTTCCTAACGTTTTGCCCTGAGAGACTAAAAAGGGAAAGCCGTTTTCAGCTTTCCCTTTTAAGGCCCTGCGGGCGCACCCCAAGGATGAAACTTAGAATCCCTGCGGCGAAAATTTGGAGCGGGAGAAGAGTCTCGAACTCTCGACCTCAACCTTGGCAAGGTTGCGCTCTACCAACTGAGCTACTCCCGCGTGCGACAGAAAAAGATTATAGCAGAATTCCGGAAACGGTCAACGCCATGTCACCATTTTTTCATCGGCGCGGTCCCGTTCATCCAATCCCCAATCCCTATTGGCGCAGCATCGGCCAGGCCGCCTTCAGGTAGTAGAACATCGACACCAGCGTGAGAATGGCGGCGGCCCAGATGAACCAGTCGCCCAGCGCCTGGGCCTCGAACAGGCCAAGAAAATTGTCGTGGAACAGCAGCAGCGGGATAGCGACCATCTGCACGATGGTCTTGATCTTGCCCAGCGCGTTCACCGCCACGCTCTTCCCCTTGCCCAGTTGCGCCATCCATTCGCGCAGGGCCGAAATGGCAATTTCGCGGCCGATGATGATCAGCGCGATCAGGGTGTCGCAGCGTCCCAGTTGTACCAGCACGATCAGCGCTGCGGCGACCATCAGCTTGTCAGCGACCGGATCGAGAAAGGCGCCGAACGCCGACTGCTGGTTCAGCTTGCGCGCCAGCCAGCCATCCAGCCAGTCAGTCATTGCCGCGAGCACGAACAGAAAGGTCGCGGCCTGGTTCTTTTCATGCGCGGTGAGCCAGGGGTCGGGCAGGTAGAACACGCCGACGACCAGCGGTATGGCCAGGATGCGCAGCCAGGTAAGTACGTTGGGGATATTGATTTGCATGGAGTGTGGAGCGCAGCAGCCCGCGGAAGGTTCCGCGCGGCCTGGCAAACCAGGGGCCGCGCACGCTTGGCGCGCCCGCAGTTTACCGGGCTTCCGGCTTCGTGGCGGATGCGGTAGCGGATAAGCTGGCCAGGCCCACGCCCGCGGCAGGCTCGCGCGCGGCCCGCGTGGGCATCGTCAACGCACCTCTTCAACCCGCACGTAGGTCGAGCGCGCCGAGGCATCTGCGGAGGAAGAGCGCGACAGCACGCCGCGCGATTCGGCCGCCTGCGAGGTGCTGGTGCCGCCAAGTTCGATCCACGCGCCCAGCTTGCCGGACACGGTGGAGACGATGCGGTTGGTGTTGGCGCTGCCCGGCCCGAGATTGCCCGGGGTGTCGCGCTGGGTGCTGATGTCGAGGAATACGGTATCGCCGTTGACTCGCGGAGTAACGTAAAAACCGCTGTTGATGTCGCGCTGGACCACGCTGTCCTGCACCACCACGCCGTTCACCGTGCGGGTCACGCTGCGCGCCACCACCGGCTCGCTGGTGCCGGCCGAAATATAGGCCGGCACGCCTTCCTGGGTGCGAAGTTGCTGGATAGCGGCATCGCGGCTGCTCAGGGTGCTCCCGTCGACGCTGCCGCGCACGCTGCTGTTGCCGGGTGCGAGGGTGACGCCGGCGTTCAGGTCGGAGCGGCTGCCCTGCCCCGTGGCGTCCTGCTTCACATAGATGACCAGTTGGCGCGCGGCGCGGTCCAGGCTGGCGATGACCTGGCGGATCTGCGCCAGATTGGCCGGCGTGGTACGCACGAACAGCTGGAAGCCGCTGCCGCTGGCAGTACCACCAGGCGCAAGCAGGGGCTGGATCACCGGCAGCACCTGCTCGGCCGGCCGGCTTTTCAGGGCGATGATCTCCAGGGACTGGGCCTGCGCGGCAAGGCAGCACAGCATCAGCAACCCGGCGGCATACCGGCGGCCCATGCAAATCGACAACCAGATACGTGACAACATGTGGGGACCGGGTCCTTGGAAAAGCGCCCTGCCTAGGCCGGAATGTCCGGAATCAGGCGCATCTGCATCAGGGTGATGCTGTCTTTGAGTTGCAGCTTGCGCTTTTTCAGGCGCCGCAACAGCAACTCGTCGTGACCGGCGGTCTCGCTGACGCGCTGGATCACGGCATCGAGGTCGCGATGCTCCGTCTGCAACTCCACGATGCGGGTTTGTATGGCTTCGATGTCATCCGCGGTCAGCATCACGCCGCGTTCTCCTCTGCTGCTCTGGTCCAATTTTGCCCCTCGCCGTCTCCGGCATAGCGTGACTATGATACACGCGCTCCCGTCATTTTCCGCTCCCGTCCGGTGATCGCGACCGCCGGGCCTGCCCGCCGCATCGGATCGGGACAATCCCCCGCGCACGCCCCGCAAAATCGAAAATCCGCACCCAAACACGGTAGCGCGCAAAGGATTAGCCGGTATAATCCGCCCCCATGCCGATCAGAATTGAAGCAGGCACCGGGCAGCACATCGGTGATCGCTCTGAACAACAGGACCGTCTCATCATCATCCCGAGCAAGAAGGAGCCCGGGGTGGTTCTTGCCGTCGTCGCCGACGGGATGGGCGGGCACACCGGCGGCGCAATGGCCGCGCAGCAGGTAGTCTCGACGGCGCAGCAGATTTTCGAGAACTTCAGCACCAAGGACGAGACGCCGCAGAAGCTGCTCACCAATATCGTCCACGAATCCCACCTGATCATCACCCTGTCGAGCTATACCAGCGAACAGGAGCCGCACAGCACTGTGGTTGCGATGCTGCTGCAGAAAGATCGCGCCGACTGGGCCCACGTCGGCGACTCGCGCCTCTACCACTTCCGCGGCCAGCCGATCATCCAGCGCACTGTCGACCATTCGTATGTCGAGCAGCTGTACAAGGAAGGCAAGATCACCGCGCAGGAAAAAGAAACCCATCCCAACAAGAACATCCTGGTGCACTGCCTCGGCGGGCAAACGCCGCCGCTGATCGACTTCGGCAGTACCGACAAGCTTGAGCCGAACGACTGCTTCATCCTGTGCAGCGACGGCCTGTGGGCCTACTTCAGCGACATCGAACTGGGCGCCATCCTGTCTTCCTGTGCGCCGCGCGTCGCCTCCGAGCAATTGATCGCCCTGGCGCGCGAACGCGGTGCCGGGCACGGCGACAATTGCTCCCTGGCCATCATCAAGCTCTCTTATTTCGAAGACGAGAAAGCCAAGGCGCCGCCGCCCCCGCCGCCAAAGCCCAAATACACCCCTCCCCCCAAGATGGTCGAGCCGGAACCCGAGCCCGAACCCGAGAAAAAGGGTATATTTGGCAAGCTTTTCGGAAAAAAATAAAACAGGTACAATAACTTGCGGTGGTAAACTTCATGTGTCACATGAGTTCACCACCAACCGCCTTGCCGTTCTGGCGCCTCGCGGCCCAGCCCGGCAAATTGCCAGCATCGCTTCAGGGAGGAAGTCGCATGGCCGCTCTCAAACTCAAATCCTGGCATCGCGCCGGTGTGGTCCTGATGACCGCCCTGTGCGTGCAATCCGCATTTGCCCAGCCGGCCGCCGCGCCGGCCCCTGCCGCGCCAGCGCCCGCCCCAGCGGCGGCGCCCGCTGCCGCTCCGGCGGCTGCCGCGGCACCAATGGCTGCCCCGGCACCCATGGCCGCGCCGGCGCCGATGGCTGCTCCAGCAGCGGCTGGCGCGCCCGCCCCTGCTGCCGCCGACGCGCCGAAGAAGAAGCGCTACGTCGCCCGCAAGCCGCGCTCTTCCTGCACCAAACTTGATGATCCGTGGGACAACCTGTGCGCGATCCAGAAAAAAGCCCAGGTTGCCTGCGCCGATCTGCCCACCGGCAAAGGCCGGGCGATGCGCAGGCGCGGTGCTCCTTCCGCGCCGATGGTCGGCAACCCGCGCAAGGAATGCGTCGACTCCTACATGCGCAACGTCTGACCTGAAGTCAGGTTGTGAGGAACGCCTGCCGATGCGGGCGTAAAAATGCCCGCATCCGTGGGCATTTTCTTTTGGCCGACCGGGCCGGCTCGACCGCAAAGTCAGCTCCCGGCTCTTTCGCCATCGACGGTCACGCGTCGACGGTTTAGGGTCAACAGGCCCTAACCCTGCTGCTTGTCCTTCTGCTCCTGGCGGGCGCGCTCTTTTTCCTTCTGCCTGGCTTCACGCTCGGCGGCATGCTTGAGGATTTCGTCGACCTCGGCCTGGCGCTCCTTGGCGCGGGTGGCGCGTTCGGGGACGCGGGCCTGCTCATCGTCCTGCTTGCGCTTGAGGCCGGCGCGGCGGTCGGCCTCGCGCTTGTTTGCTTCGGACGCTGTCTTGGCACGCTCACCCGCCTTGGCATTGAACTCCACATTCTCACGCGCATTGCCCTGCACTTTCTTCTCCTGGGCGGCGGCCTTTTTGTCCTGCTCGGCGCGGTCCTGCGCCTCGCTCGCCTTGCGCCTGGCTTCCCGCTCGTCGCGCGCTTTGGCGGTACGCTCGGCATCATCCCGGCGCCGGAAATCGCGGGCTTCCAGTTCGACCGCGCCGATGCGGCTGCGGATCTGATAGTCCTCTTCGCGAGCGCCGGTCAGGCAACGCTCGGCAAAAAAATCCTTGTAACAAGCCTTGCGCCGCTCCGCGTAGCGCCCTTCCTGGCGCTTGGAGGCCGCGGCGGCAGCCTGTTCGGCCTGCTGGCTGCGCTCCACTGAATGGATCGAGCCGGCCGGATAGTCAGGCATCGGGTCATTGATCCCCTTGAGCGAGCCCGCCGGTCCAACCCCGGACGCTTGCGCGATCGCCAGCGGCGCGCCCAACAATCCCGCGATAAGCAGCAGCCATCGCGGGATATGCAAACAGGCGCGCACGCTTGCCTTCAAACCTTACTTCTTTGCCGGCGGCTGGGCCTTGCAGCCCAGCAGGGTACCGGCGGTGTTGGTGTAGTAGACGGTGTTCGCCGGGCAGGCGATGCCACCGGAAGGCAGTTGCGCGCCCTTCTTCGCGTTGCAACTGAAGGCGCCGGTCTTCTTGTTCACCGAGGACTTGTTGAGCACGAAACCGTCCGGGCAGGCCGGCGCGGGCATGGCAGCGGCGGGCGCGGGCACGGCGGGC
>Ga0307511_10000027_pt1 | contig 109500 bp, 87 predicted proteins | sample 13_EM_MG_FD_200266 | JGI IMG/M metagenome (GOLD analysis project Ga0307511, IMG submission 200266) | Populus trichocarpa ectomycorrhiza microbial communities from riparian zone in the Pacific Northwest, United States - 13_EM | ecosystem: Host-associated > Plants > Roots > Unclassified | place...
TCGTCGTATGAATCCCCTTCCCACTCCATCCACTCACCCCATGTGTCTTCAACCGCAAAGCCGGAAAAATGGCATTGAGAAAAGAGGACTTCCCTACACCCGAATGGCCGCTGAGCAAACTAATCTTCCCCTGCAGCATCTTCTTCACGACATCCACGCCCTCACCGGTCTCCACACTCATCCGGACGACCCGATACCCGATGGATTCATACATCTCCTTCCATAACAAGAATTTTTCCTCTTCTTTCTTCCGGTAGATATCCACCTTATTGAACAAAAGGATGGCAGGGACATGATAAGCTTCACAGGTCAGCAGCCACCGGTCAATAAATCCCTGCGAAGTCCGGGGATCCTTTAGCGTCACCACCAACAGGGACTGATCCAGGTTCGCCGCCACAATATGATGCTGCATCTTGTGGGAAGGCGACTGCCGGTTGATATAATTTCTTCGATCGCGTATTTCCGTTACAATAGCCGTCTTCTCTCCTTCATTCTCCGGCTCCATCTCCACTTCATCTCCCACCGCGATAGGATTGGTGGACGTAATCCCATCCAGTTTGAGGATCCCCTTCAGCCGTGCATTCCATACCTCTCCTTCCGCAGTCTTCACCACGTACCAGCTTCCTGTAGATTTATATACCTTTCCTGTCATTGCTGCGAAGTTACGGGCTTTCAAACTGGGTCCAGCGCTCCGAATGGCGAGCACCCCCCTATTTCTGTATCTCTATTTTGGAAATATCCTTGAAATTGATGGGCTTGATATGGGCGTTGAAGAAATGAGTTTTACTTCCGGTGATCGTGCTGTCTTTTAATAAAAGTGTATTGAAGTAGAAAGTCGTTCTCGAACTATCGGATTTAGTGATCCGGATCCCCGTTCGGTTGGTAACAGGCAGGACTATCTCCTGCCCCTTTTTGTCCAGGACTTTTATAGTTTGTAAGTCATTACCGGTGACAGGGTCCACAAAGAAAACATAGGGGAAGATCGGCAGCACAATCTTCTTTTTCTCTGTACTGCTGTTGCCAAATTGTTCCACCAGGCTCTGCGTGGAAAGATGATAGGTGGCACATCCTGTCAACAGGAACAGGCAGAAAAATAGTAAGGGGAAAGAGGCTTTTTTCATTGTTATAGGGGGTATTATTATAAATTAATCCGTCGCGCGCAAAGCATGCCCTCCCCCGGAATCCGGTTGCCGGTTGTTCCATTGCATCAAGGGAACTTCCGGAACACCGTCCACCGCAGCGTCAATTCACACAACAACAAAAGGGCAGCCGCCAATGCAAAGGGAAAGAATTGTTCATTATATCGCCGGATAGCCGTCACTTCGATCTTCGAGCGCTCCAGCCGGTCGATCTCCGAATAAATACTTTTCAGGCTCTCGTTATCGGTAGCCCGGTAGTATTGTCCGCCGGTCTCTTTGGCGATCTGCGTCAGCAGCTTCTCATCGATATTCACCTTCTCCCGCTGCAACACTACCCCGCCAGGCGTTTGTACAGGCACCTGCGCATAGCCCTCCGTCCCCATCCCTATCGTATACACCCGCACCCCGATGGATTTGGCAATCTCTTTGGCCGTATTCGGATCGATCAGCCCCCCATTGTTCTCCCCATCCGTCAGCAGGATGATCACCTTGCTCTTGGAAGGAGAATTGCGGAGCCGGTCCACTCCCGTAGCAAGACCCGACCCGATCGCCGTACCATCTTCCAGCAAACCGCTCTGCACGTTATACAATTGCGTTTTCAGCACATTGCGGTCGCTCGTCAGCGGACACATGGTAAAGCTCTCCCCCGAGAAGATCACCAGCCCGATACGATCCGTCGGCCGGTGATCGATAAACTCTCCCGCAACATTCTTGGCGGCTTCCATCCGGTTGGGTGTAAAATCCTGCGCCAGCATACTGCCGCTGATATCCAGGCAAAGTACAATATCGATCCCCTCTCCGTTCACCAGTTGCTCGTCATAACGGGTCTGTGGCCGCGCCAGGGCGATGATCAGGCAGCAAAGAGCCAACATCCGCAATATAAAAGGCAGGGGCCGCAGCATATTCTTCCAGGAGCGCAATCCCGCAAAAGGACGAATAGTAGACATCAGCACCGTACCCTGTACCTTCCCGGACTTTCGCACCTCCCAATAGATCAAAAGGGGCACCAGGACAAAGAGCCCGAAGAATGCCGGCTGGCTAAATTCAATATGTTCGTACCAATCGTACAGCACTTATTTTTTGATTAATTTGCTCAAATTTCACGAAACTTTTATAACCCCCTCACTCTCAATACGTTTCAAAACTTTCACACTACCCCCTCAAAAACACATACCCATCCCCCCTCCTCAAGTCTCCTTCTCCTCCTCCCCAACTTTATTCAGCAACCCGACAGACCGGTGGATCACCCTGAAATTATGCTCATTATCGGTCACCCCCGGCTGATACTTCGCAAACTTCACAAAATCACTCATCCTCAACGCCTCCGCCAGCTCATCAAACTGACCCGGGGTAATCGGCAACGGCCGGAGCTGCCCGATCAACTCCTCATTCGTTTCCGACAGGCTGGCAATGCTCAACTTGCGGTAGATGAATAACCGGAGTATATCGTTGAGCCGGGTATAATAAGCTTTTACAGCTCCACTTTCCGGCAATCCCTGCTTCTCCAACTCCGCCAGTTGGGCCATGGCTTCCTCATAAGGCGAAAGCCTGGGCGCCGAAGCCCCGGGACTGAACACCTTCAGCAATTTCCGTTGGCGGATCAGCCATACTACCAGGGCCAGCGACAGCAGCGTGACTCCCGCCACGACCCAGCCTATCCACTTCGCAAAGGGATTCGGCACGTCAACGATATCTTTAATGTCGTGGTAATCCTTACTGGCATCGAACTTCGTATAGTCTACTTCGATCCGCACGGAATCGCTGAGATATTTTTTACTACCCGAGATGAAAGGAAGCTGGGGAATGGCATGTGCGCCGGAGTCAAAGCTGGTAACAGTCAGGTATTGACGATAGTAGCGGCCTTCCGGCTTAACGACGGAATCGACCTTCCCTTTTTCCACCCATTCAAAATGCGGCAGGCTGTCCAGTGGAGGCCAGGATAACGGCGCATTACCCGGCACGGTAGCTTCCAGCATGAGCTGAATGGGTTGACCGATGAGGATCTTTTGTTTATCCACAGTGGCTTTCACCACAACAGGCGGATCAGCGACATGCCCCGGATGCCGGCTGTGATGCGATGCCGAAGGCGGCTGCGCAGATGGCTGCGCAAGGACGGGCCCGGCCAGGAAAAAGATCGTCGACGTTAACGCTATATGTAATATGGGGTTCTTCATGTACTATCCCGGCCGGTGGCGGCCGACGAAAAATCGTTGTAATATTTTAACGTAATCTTCGTCCGTACGTAAATGCAGGAGATCACAACCGGCTTTATTGAAAATGCTCTTACACTGTTCCGTCTGGTTAAAGAAATGCTGTTGGTAATTCGTACGCACCAGGTAATCATTGGTGTCCACCCAGGTCCTGCGACCCGTCTCAGAATCCTCCGCCTCGATCAGCCCGATAGCAGGCAACTCCATATCCATCTTATCATAGACCCGGATACCGATCATATCATGTTTCTTCCCGGCCACTTTCAGCGCATCCTCAAATCGTTCCTCCGGTCGCCGCTCATCCGGCTTCCCCACCCGGTCCCCTTCCACAAAATCACTCAGCAGGAACACGATACTATTGTGCTTTACGGAGCGGTTAAAGAAGCGAATAGCCTCATTCAGGCTGGTTCCTTTTCGCTTGGGCTCGCTGGTCAGCAACTGCCGCACAATATAGAGGACATGGTCCCTTCCTTTTTTCGGAGGGATATAGCTCTCTATCTTATCGCTGAAAAGGATGATCCCTACCTTATCGTTGTTATTGATCGCAGAAAAAGCCAGCACGGCACAAATTTCCGTAATCAAATCTTTTTTACGGGCATGCACGGTTCCGAAAAGGGAACTGGCGCTCACATCCACCAGCAGCATCACCGTTAGCTCCCGCTCTTCCTCGAATAGTTTGCTGAAAGGATGATTAAACCGGGCCGATACATTCCAATCGATAAAACGGATATCGTCCCCCGCAGCATATTCCCGCACTTCACGGAAGCTCATTCCACGGCCTTTAAAGGCACTATGGTATTCGCCCGTAAAAAGATGGCGGGTAAGCCTTTTGCTCTTTATTTCCAGCTCCCGCACCTTCTTTAATATTTCTGCAGTAGTCAGGACCATCAAGGTATAGGTATTGCTTTTAAAACTTCATCGATCACCTGCTCTACATTCACACTCTCCGCCTCGGCCTCATAGGTCAGCCCAATACGATGGCGCAGCACATCCTTGGAGATGGTACGCACATCTTCAGGGATCACATAACCCCGTTTGTTAAGAAACGCGTTGGCCTTGGCCGCCAGAGCCAGATTGATACTGGCCCGGGGACTGCCGCCATAGGCGATCAGCGGCTTCAGCTTCTCCAGTTTATATTTATCAGGGGTCCGCGTAGCGAACACGATGTCCAAAATATAATGCTCTACTTTCTCATCCATATAGACCTGCCTTGCCAGGTCCCTGGCCTGCAGGATCTCCTGCATGGACACCACCGGCTCCACTTTCGGCGACTGCATGCCCTGTACATTCTGGCGGATGATCATTTGCTCTTCCTGCTTGGTGGGATAGTCCACGATCACTTTCATGATAAAGCGGTCCTGTTGGGCTTCCGGCAAGGGGTAAGTGCCTTCCTGTTCCAGTGGGTTCTGCGTAGCCAGCACCAGGAAAGGCTCTTCCAGCTTATGACTGGTATCGCCCAGCGTCACCTGCCGCTCCTGCATCGCCTCCAGCAGGGCGCTCTGCACTTTGGCCGGGGCGCGGTTGATCTCATCGGCCAGGATAAAATTGGCGAAGATCGGTCCCTTACGCACTACAAATTCATGTTTCTGCTGGTTATAGATCATCGTCCCGATCACATCGGCCGGTAAAAGGTCCGGTGTGAACTGGATACGACTGAATTTGGCATCGATCGCCTGCGCCAGGGATTTAATAGCCAGGGTCTTTGCCAGGCCCGGCACCCCCTCCAGCAGGACATGGCCATTGCTTAACAGGCCGATCAGCAGCCGGTCGAGCATATGATGCTGTCCCACGATCACTCTTCCCACCTCATCCCGTAGCCTGTCGATAAAGCCAGCCTGATATTGGATCTTGGTATTCAATTGTCTGATATCCTCAGCCGTGTAGAGCATAATTCTGAAAATTAGATTGCAAAATACGAATTCACTTGGCAACTAGCTTGCCAAGTTGTCCGGATTATTTTTTTTAATCATACTTTATCACCCTCGGAGGCAAAAAAAGCATCCTTAACAATAAAACGTTAACCGGAGATGTTATAGGGTCACTCTTAATTTTTTCACAAAACCCAATGAATGTATGAAAAAAACCGTTTTATTCCTTACCCTGACCGGGCTGACCACCCTGATCATTACAAGCTGTAGTAAAAAAAGTGATTCCCCAGCCCTCAGTCTCCAGAACGTGACAGGCACCTACAAGATGACGGCCTATACGCTGGTATCCGCCGGTGTGACAATCGATGCCTATTCCAAATTGGGATCCTGTGAAAGAGATGATCTGCTCAAACTAAATGCAGATTCCACGTACAACTATAAGGATGCAGGAACAGTCTGTAGCCCGGATGGTAGCTACGATGGTACCTGGAAACTGTCAGGCAATTACTTTATCGTCGACGGCTCGGACAGTTCCACGGTTACAAGCTTTAATGGCAGTACCCTGGTACTTGCCACTTCAGACTATTACAACGGGGCAGCTGCCACGTTTACGAGCACCTACACTAAACAATAAAAGCCTCAACGCTTTTCTACACCAATTCCGGGAACCGGGCTCGAAGCGCCCGGTTCCCTTTTTTTAAGCATACCTGCTCCCGGAAGCCATTTTAATGTCATTTTAATAGGTCCCGGCAATAAAAATTAATGTTGGGAGTTTTAAACCCGGAAGGCCTTCGACCTTCTAAAAGGTATGATGAGCAGGATGTATTCGAAACTCACGATATTCGCCCTATCAACAAGTCTGTCCCTGGCAGGATGTGCCAGGCATAGTTCTTCTTCCCGCGATATGGAACTGCTCACCGGAACTCCCTGGAAATATGAAAAAGCCGGATTTGACTCAGATAACGACGGGGTCTTTGATGCACTGGACCCCCGTATCGCAGGCGGCGAAAAAGACAATACCATCATTTTCAGGACAGACGGCACCGGCTCCCTGGTAGAAGCCAAAATAAAAGACAAATCCTCCGAAGCCAAGAGCCTCCCCTTCATATGGTCCTTCCAGAACAACGACAGTACCATGTATTTTCAGAATCAATACTACAAAGTACAGACATTGACCAACCAACGGCTGGAGATCTATGCAGATCAAAAGCTGGGCGAGGTCAGCACCCGCTATATCATCGTTTTAAAACACTGATTTACAGCCTATCACACAACAATCGAATCATCCAGCCTCCTCCCCGCAAAAATGCCCCAATAGCCTGACTGGCCTGAATATTGCTAGTAAACCTCCGTAAGTACAATAAATCAGGCATTTAGCTGTTTAAAGCGCAACACTAAACCGAAAAAATGAAAAAAAGTACCTGGATTGGCTCTCTCTCATTGGCATTGCTCTTTTTGACCATTTGGGCAGCCGCCTGCAAGAAAAGCCATTCTTCGCCGACGGATACCACTCCTCCCCGCGTCACCCTTATCACCCAGGCAAGCTGGAAATTTGATTCGTCAGGCGTCGACGGCAACAAAGATGGGATTATCGATGTCGTCGATACTACGCTCCAGCCCTGCTTAAAAGACAATACGTATCAATTTAATAAAGACAGCACCGGGATAGCAGACAATGGACCTACCAAATGCAATCCGTCCGACCCGCAGACGACTCCTTTCACCTGGAGCTTCAGCGGCACGAATCAGTCAGTTATCAAATCCAACGCCGATCCCATATTGGCCGGCGGGGTGAATATATTCAGCATGACCTCCACCAAAATGGTGCTATATAAGGACACGACCGTCTTCGGCCTCAGCATCTGGTATATAATTTCGTTGAAACACTAGGACAAATACTTCCCGACGATCGGCACCCGTCTCCCTACCCCAAAAGCCTTGCAACTGACACGGATAATGGGACAGAACTGGTTGCGTTTGTATTCATTGCTGTTCACCAGCCGGAGAATTCGTTTCACCAGCGCCTCATCAATGCCCATCGCAATGATCTCCCTCGGACCCTGTCTTTTTTCGATATATTGATACAGCACCTTATCCAGGATATCATACTCCGGCAGGCTATCGCTGTCCTTCTGATCGGGCCTTAGCTCGGCCGACGGAGCCTTCTCCAGGATATTCACCGGAATGATCTCGCCTTCCCGGTTGATATACCGGGCGAGCGCATATACCTGCAATTTATAAACATCCCCCAGCACACTCAGGCCGCCCGCCATATCCCCGTACAACGTCCCATACCCCGTAGCCAATTCGCTCTTATTGGAGGTATTCAGCAGGATATAGCCGAACTTATTGGCAATGCCCATGAGAATATTACCCCGGGTACGGCTTTGCAGATTCTCTTCCGCAAGTCCAAACGGAGCCCCCTTAAAAACAGGCTCCAACGTATGTAGCAAAGACTCATACACTTCCCGGATAGGAACAATATCGTAGGGATTTCCCAGCGTGCGGGATAACTGCTCGGCATCGGCAACAGAATGGGAAGTGGAATAAGGAGATGGCAAAAGAATGGCCCGCACATTTTCTTTTCCCAGGGCCTGTACAGCCAGGGCCAGCGTGACAGCACTATCGATCCCCCCGCTGCTGCCCAGGATAGCCTTTGTGAACCCCATCTTGAAAAAATAATCCCGGATCCCCAGTATCAACGCCTGGTAGATCTCCCGGATATTCCCCTCCTCCACCAGGTATTCGACCACTTTATCGGGATCCTTCAACTTGGATACCCGCATTTCCTCGTCGAAAACAACACCCCTTCCATCCTGCGCATGCACACCCACTATAGACGAGCCGGCTTCGTCTTCCATCTTAACCGCCACATCCGTCGCAATAGACAATCCCGGCAGTAATTCCTCATACAGCGGAGGCACCGGCCCCGTCCCATGCTGAGCTCCTCTCCGCTCCGACCACGCCCCCCCGCTTCCGGGCTCAACAGACAGCTCCACCATCGCAAAATCTTCCTCGAAATATTTCAACTCCCGAACAATCTTCCCTTCCGCATCATAGATGAGGCTTCCCCCGTCAAAGACGATCTCGGTCTGCGAACCCACCGCATTACAATACAACACCGGCAGTCCATATTTCAAAACATTCTGACGGATCACCTCTTTTCGATCCGCATCATGATCATAGTCGAAAGGAGAGGCAGAGATATTGATCATAAAATCGGGATCCTGCCCTATCAGTTGATCCATAGGACACACCCTGTACAGCGGATTATCTCCCAAATTCCAGATATCCTCACAGATCGTCAGCGCGATCTTCGTTCCTTTAAAGGGAATCACCTTCCATTGGGTGGCCGGCTCAAAATAACGGCCCTCATCGAACACATCATAGGTAGGCAGGCAGGTCTTATGCGCTACCCCCTTGATCTCTTTCTCATAGAGCAGCCAGGCGGCATTGAACAATCTCTTTCCTTCCCGGGCAGTATTACGTTCCGGTCCGCCCACGATCACCCCGATCGTATCAGCTTCCTCCCGGATACGGTCGATGGCCGCATAACACTGCCCGATAAAATCCTCAAACTCCAGGAAATCGCGGGGAGGATAGCCGCAGACAGACAATTCAGAAAATACGATCAGGTCAGCGCCGGCATCCTTAGCCTGGCGGATAGCAGTCAGGATCTTCCGAAGGTTTTCTTCGAAATTCCCCACATGATAATTTTGTTGTGCCAGAACGATATTCATCCTGCAAATTTACGCGAATTAGACAAAGGAGGGGCCTGCCATACTAATTTCTGCCTATTCCCGTTAATCTGGTCAAATTCCAGTTATTTCGCATCATGAAGAACCTTTTACCACGCACATCGACCCGCGTCACCCAACCCATATCCTTGCAGGTCACCTTTGCTTTTTTAGCCTTATTCATTTTAACCGTATCCTCCTGCGGCCATAATGGAAAGACCCCCGATATCTCCGGCGTCGACATAAAAGAAGTGCATATCGAACGCTTCGATACCGCATTCTTTTCCCTGGATTCCAACAACGTTGCCCCAGGCCTTTACCGGCTGAACCAAAAATATCCCTGGTTCACCGGCGACTTCGTAGGCAATATCCTGGGAGCCGGCCCCCTTTCCGATACCAGCCACCTGGCTTTTTTGGCTGCCCGGCAATTCCTCGTCAGCTACTTCCCGATAAAAGATTCCCTGGAGCAGAAATACCCACGGCTGGACTGGCTGGAAAAAGAACTGACAAAAGGATTCCGCTTCGTAAAATATTATTTCCCCCATTATAACCTGCCGCAGAAAGTAGTAGCCTATATCGGCCCCTTTGACGGACCGGGAGTAGCCATCACCTCCTATGCCCTGGCGATCGGCCTCCAATCCTACGCAGGCAAAAATTTCTCCTTCTATCTGAGCAGTAAAGGACAGGACCTGTATCCCATCTACATCTCTCAACGCTTCGAACCGGAGTATATCAGCGCCAACTGCCTGAGCGCCCTGGCACAGGACATTTTTCCAGACAGCAGCGAGAACCGCCCCCTGATCGACCAGATGATCATCAAAGGCCGCTACTGGTGGCTGGCAGAACGACTGCTCCCCGATGCACCCGACAGCATCCGGACAGGCTACACCCAAAGCCAACTGAACTGGTGTGCGTCCAATGAAGGATCGGTATGGAAATTCTTTTTGACCAGCGGTCTGGACCTCTATACCGTAGATCCCGATATTATCAAAAACTATATCGGAGAAGCGCCCAAGACCCTCGGAATGCCCGATGCCGCCCCCGGTAATATCGGCGCCTGGGTAGGCTGGCAGATCGTAAAAAAATATGCTGGCGACCACACGGATCTTACTCCGGAACAAATGATGCGCACCACCGCCCGGGAGATCTTCGAGAAGAGTAAGTACAAGCCTAAGTAGAAAGCCGCCCCTTAACATCCCGTTAATCCCACATTAACACAAATTGCAGTGATACTGGAATAGTTTTGCCCCTCACGGATGAAAAAAGGTCTATTCATAGCGAGGCAATTACTGATCGGTATTATCATGCTGCAATTACTCAATCTCAGTATCTGCAGCCAATCGTATTGGGAATACTACAATTACTCCAGCCACGCAAATACCTATGATCCGACAGAGACCATCGTGGAATGGATCGTCGAAATGAAGAAAGGCAACCAGGATGTTTTCAGCTATACCAACAGCATTAACCTAAAAGGGTTCAGCAAAACCTTCTCCTGGCACATCGATATTCCTCACCACCTACCCTTACTCCATCCTATGGAGACCGGAGATGGCTCCCGCTATTGCCAAAATATGGATGAAATACCCGGGTCCATCTGTTTAGACATTATTTCTCCTCCCCCCGAACATTTCCGCATAGCCTGATTTTCTTTTTTTTCCATTAACAGATTCCCATCGGCCGGTATCCCGGTTGAACGGCTTGTCATATACCCGATCACCACAGCATCGACCGTAGAGCGGTCTGCTATACCTAAAACATCAATATGAACAAGCTCCTTAAACGCATTTTAGCCTTTTCGTTAAAAAACAAATACCTCGTATTCTTCCTGACCTCCCTGTTGGTCATTTCAGGCATCCTCATTTTCCGGGGGATGAGCATCGAAGCGTTCCCGGATGTGACCAACACCGAGATCACCGTCATTACCCAATGGCCCGGCAGAAGCGCGGAAGAGGTGGAAAAATTTGTCACCATTCCCATAGAGATCGCCTTAAATCCCGTACAGAAAAAGATCAGCCTCCGTTCCACCAGCATATTCGGACTCTCCATGGTCAAGCTCATCTTCGAAGATGAAGTGCCGGACAGCTATGCCCGGACACAAGTCAACAACCTGCTGGTAAATACCACCCTGCCGGATAATATCAGCCCCCAGGTACAGCCTCCTACCGGCCCCACCGGCGAGATCTACCGCTATACCCTGGAAAGCGATACGCGCGACCCGCGGGAATTAAAGACCCTGCAGGATTGGACGATCGACCGGGAATTACGCTCCGTCCCGGGTATTGCCGACATCGTAAGTTTCGGAGGCATGGTAAAAGCCTATGAAATAAAAGCCAACCCCCAAAAGTTAGCCGACCTGGGCATCTCAGCCCTGGATGTATACAATGCCGTTAGCCGGAGCAATATCAATATCGGCGGCGATGTGGTGGTGGACAACTCACAGGCTTATGTAGTGCGGGGCATCGGATTGCTGAATGATATCAATGAAATTAAGAACATCATCATCCAAAATGTCAACGGGATCCCCATCCTGGTGAAAGATCTGGCAGAGGTAGAAATATCCAGCCAGCCCCGCCTGGGACAAGTAGGCAGCGCCAGCGCTGTTATCGTCAACGGAAAAAGGGTCGTTCAGGACAGGAACGATGTCGTGGAAGCCATTGTACTCATGCGCAAAGGGGAGAACGCCGGGGAAGTGATCCGGGCACTGAAAAAGAAGATCCGGAAGATCAATGACAACGTTCTTCCCACAGACACTAAAATTGTCCCCTACTATAACCGCGAAGACCTGATAGGGTATGCCACCCATACCGTATTGCACAACCTGGTGGAAGGGATCCTGCTGGTCACCCTCCTGGTGTCCCTGTTCATGTTCAACTGGCGCACCACCCTTATCGTATCCATTATCATTCCCATTGCCTTATTGTTCTCTTTTATCTGCCTTCATCTGATGGGCATGTCGGCCAACCTCCTCTCCCTGGGAGCCGTGGACTTCGGGATCATTATTGACGGAGCAGTGGTAATGGTGGAAGGGCTGTTCGTGGCGCTGCACCATAAGGCCGTGGATCTCGGAATGGAACGTTTCAACAAGCTGAGCAAACTGGGCTTTATCAAAACAAAAGGGGCCGAGCTCGGTAAAGCCATTTTCTTTGCCAAAGCCATCATCATCACGGGCCTGCTGCCCATCTTCGCCTTCCAGAAAGTAGAAGGTAAAATGTTCTCACCCCTGGCCTATACATTGGGGTTCGCTCTCCTGGGCGCCCTGATCACTACCCTGACCCTGGTACCGGTCCTGATCAACGGCCTGCTTCGCAAGAACGTACGGGAAAGACACAACCCCTTCGTTCATTTCATTACTTCCGTTATGCTGAAAGGATTTAATTACATGTTCAGGCACCGCAAAATAGCGATCCTGCTATCGGCTATCATCGTCATAGCGGGCCTGTACTCCTTTAAATTCCTGGGAAGTGAATTCCTCCCCGAACTGGACGAAGGCTCGATCTGGATCCGGGCACAATTGCCTTACAGCATCTCGCTGCAAAAATCCAATGAAATAGCCAACCAGATCCGTAACATACTCATGCAATTCCCCCAGGTGAAAAATGTCGCCTCCCAGACAGGGCGTCCCGATGACGGAACGGACGTTACAGGTTTCTATAACAACGAATTCGACGTTATCCTCCTGCCGGAAGAAGAGTGGAAACACGAGCTCTCTAAAGAGCAGCTGATCGAAAAAATGCAGGACAGGCTCCGGGTGATCCCGGGAGTAGACCTCAATTTTTCGCAACCGATCATGGACAATGTGGAAGAAGCCGTCTCGGGAGTAAAGGGCTCCATCTGTGTAAAAGTGTTCGGAGACTCTTTGAATTACATGGAAAACAAAATCGGAGAAGTCGACGATCTTCTGAAAAACGTAAGAGGAATAGAAGACCTGGGCGTTATCCGCAACATTGGCCAGCCGGAGCTGGACATCGACCTGGACCAGACTAAAATGGCTCTCTATGGGGTCGCTACCGCCGATGCCAATGCCGTCATAGAAATGACCATCGGGGGAAAAGCAGCCACCCAACTCTATGAAGGCATTAAAAAATTTGATATTCGTATCCGCTTCCCGGAAGGATTCCGGAAATCATCCAAGGACATCGGGGATATCCTGATCCCTACCCAGAGCGGTTCCAAAGTGCCTATCCGCGAAATTGCCACCATCGCTAAAAAAACAGCGCCCTGCCTTATCTTCCGCGATGATAACGAACGTTATTCCGCCCTGAAGTTCTCCGTCCGGGGAAGAGATATGGGCAGCACCATTGCAGAGGCCCAGGAGTTGGTATCCCAAAAAGTAAAACTAAAAAAAGGCTATGCGATGGTGTGGCAGGGCGACTTTGAGAACCAGCGAAGAGCTGAGAACAGGCTGGCCCAGGTGGTACCCATCGCCCTCATCCTGATCTTCATCCTGCTGTTTGTCATGTTCGGCAACCTTAAGGACGCCGGCCTGGTCTTCCTCAACGTGCCCTTTGCCATCGTAGGAGGGATCCTTGCTCTCCTGGTGACAGGCACGGACTTCTCCATCTCGGCAGGGATCGGGTTTATTGCCCTCTTCGGAATTTGCATACAGGACGGGGTGCTCCTGATCACGGTATTCAAGCAAAACCTGGACGCTATAAAGGGACAGAACAGCTCTCTCTATACCGCTATCCGGCTGGGTGTGAATTCGAGGATCCGGCCCGTAATGATGACGGCCCTGATGGCGGCAATCGGCCTGTTCCCGGCAGCAATCTCCACCGGGATCGGATCGGAGAGCTCCCGCCCGCTGGCCCGGGTGGTGATCGGCGGTATCCTCTGCGCCATGTCATTCTCCCTGCTGGTATTCCCCCTGATATTTGCCTGGGCTTATAAAAAGTTCGATACCAAACATCAGGAGGAGGAAATGTAAGGACTTCCCGGCCTCGGGATCGTCGGGGAACCCAGACAAAACCAGACAGTCCCTGTCGCAAAACCGAACAGTTATGAAAAGAACAGGAGACATAAAAATCTGGCAACCAGCCTGCTGAAAAACTGGCATTTTTATGGCGACGTAGGGTATATGTTCAAAAATTATTTCAAAACCGCCTTCAGAAGCCTGACCGGCACCAAAGCCTATTCCATTATCACCATCACGGGCCTTGCCGTCGGCATCGCCGTCTGCCTGGTCATTTTCGTATTCATCCGGTATGAACAAAGTTTTGATGATTTTCACCCGAATAAAGCACAGATTTTCCGGGTCATGACCCAACCCCCAAAAGGGGAACATGGCGGTGGTTCCGCCGTTCCTTTTCCACTGCCCACGGCCCTAAAAAATGATTTCCCCGATCTGCAAAGCGCCGGCACCTTTTCCGCGCCCAATATGCAAATACAAGTGGTAGACAAAGCCGGGCAAACCACAAAAAAATTCAAAGAAAAATCCGGGGTATTCCTCCTGGAGCCCTCCTTTTTCTCCATCTTTCATTTCCCCTGGCTGGCAGGGGAATCAAAGGCTTTACAAGATCCTCTTTCAGCGGCCATCACGAAATCCACCGCCGAAAAATATTTCGGCAACTGGAAAGACGCTATGGGAAAATCCCTGAAGATAGAGAACCATCGTATCGTCACCATCAGGGGTATTCTGGCCGATCCCCCCTCCAATACGGATTTTCAGATGAGCGTGGTGCTCTCCTACAATTTTGCTAATTTTTCGCAAAACAAAGACTGGTGGACGATCAATGGCGCCCATGGCTGTTACGTACTGCTGCCCCCGAATATAAGCGCCGCGTCCATCGATCAGCGACTGAATGCCTTCTCCAAAAAATACAGGACTCCCGATAATAAGAATAGCCAGTACTTACAGTCTTTAAGCGAAGTGCACTTCGATGGCGTATCAGGGAATTATAGCGGGAAGACCATCACCCCGGACCGCATCCGGACCCTGTGGCTGATCGCTGCATTCATTCTTATCATCGCCTGTGTCAATTTTATCAACCTCTCCACCGCCCAGGCTGTCAACAGGGCCAGGGAAGTGGGCGTCCGGAAAGTATTGGGCGGCAACCGGGGACAGCTTACCGGGCAATTCCTGCTGGAGGCCTTATTGCTGGTGGTAACGGGGGTACTCTTGTCCCTTCTTCTTGCCACGCTGCTGATCACACCAATCAGTAAGATCCTGGCCATCCCCTTATCCCTCGATCTGTTTCAGAACATTCCCGTATGGCTCTTCCTCTCTGGCATCACGGTGATAGTCACCCTGCTCGCGGGTTTCTATCCGGCACTGGTGATCTCCTCCTTCAACCCCATCACCGCTTTAAAAAGCAGGGTTGCTGCCCGAAGCAACAAGGGTATCTCCCTGAGAAGAGGGCTAGTCGTCTTTCAGTTTATTATAGCTCAGGCCCTGATTATCGGAACCCTGCTGATCCTCCGGCAGATCAGTTATTTCGAGAATGCCTCCATGGGCTTTAGCAAGGAGGCCATTGTAACGATCCCTTTCCCCGGTGACAGCCTTGGCATCACAAAGATCAATTACCTGCGCAACAGGCTTATCGCTATGAAAAACATCCGGCAGGTAAGTTTTAACAATACCGCCCCTGCCGACGATGACAACTGGTGGACAGGATTTAATTTCGACCACGCAAAGAAGGGCATTAATTTCGCCGCCATCGACAAATGGGTAGACGCCAATTACCTCGATACTTATTCGCTGCCCCTGGTGGCTGGCAGGAATATCACCACCACCGATTCCATTAAAGAGTTTTTAGTGAATGAGACCCTGGTCAAAAAGCTGGGGTTCTCCGATCCGCACGATGTGCTGAATAAGGAGATCAATCTCTGGAACGGCTTTGCCGTAGGACCGATCGTAGGAGTGGTAAAAGATTTCCATTCCTCTTCCTTAAAGGACTCGATGGCTCCCGTCTTTATGCTGAACAACAAAAGGGATTTCAATGCAGCGGGTATAAAGATAGGGACGGGCGGCAATCTTGCTGCCACGATGAGCCAGATCGAACGGCTCTGGAACGACACCTACCCGGACTTTGTTTTCGAATACCAGTTCCTCGATGAAAAAATTGCCTCCTTCTATAAGGAGGAGACCCAACTCTCCGGGCTTTATAAAGTATTTGCCGCCATCGCGATCTTCCTCAGTTGCCTGGGCCTTTACGGATTGGCTTCTTTCATGGCTGTTCAGCGCATTAAAGAAGTAGGCATCCGCAAAGTGCTGGGAGCTACCGTAGGAAATATTGTTTATCTCTTTTCCAAAGAGTTTATCCTCCTTATCGGGATCGCCTTTGTCATTGCCGCCCCCATTTCCTGGTATTTCGTACACCAGTGGGTACAGCAATATGTTTATCGCATTCCTATAAACGGATGGATCTTTTTAACAGGAGGTGTACTTTCTGTATTGGTTGCCCTGGCAACAGTGAGCTTCCAGGCATTAAAAGCCGCCGTAGCCAATCCCGTCAAAAATCTGCGGACGGAATAACAACTTCCCCGGACCTGCCCTCCGCTGTCCGGGGCAGACTATCCGCAACCAAAAAAGCCCCGGCCGCTATCGCCAGGTCCAGGAAGGCTCCCGTCCACTCGCGACCGTCCCTGATATTGGATACTAACAACGGCCCATGGAGCAGCAGGGCGAACAGCAATAAAGTAATACCCAATACGGTTGCAGCCAGCGCAGCTTTTTTATTAAGGAGCATACTGATAGCAGCCACGATGATCAGGCCCCCCATTAAATAATCCCAGAAAATTTTCACGGGCAGGTATTCAGGAATCTTTCCCGTAACAAAATCTACCCCCATAAAATGCTGAAGCCCCAGAAAGATCAACGGAAAAGCATACAGATACCGGGCCGCCGTAACAAGATCTATTTTACCAACTACCACAAAAGATCTTCTGACTCCCGGAGTCTCCGGTTCACTGACACTCGCCAGAGCAAAAGCCGCGCCAGCGATCGTAATATCCTGCAGCGCCCTCGTCCAATGGATGCTGCTGTGCCAATCCGCCGAAAGGGTGGCAGTATGTATCAGTAAAATAAAGATCGACAGCATAATCCCCAGCAGGGTAGCAGCCAGCTTGACTTTCCTATCGATGATAAAGCTGATCCCGGCAGCGATCATAGCCGTCCCGGTAAAATAAACCCAGAATATTCTCACCGGCATATAAGCCGGAACAAGGGTGGCGACAAAGCCGGCATACATATAATGCTGTATGCCGAAAATGATCCAGGGAATGGCAAATAAAATACGCGCCGACCGGGTGAGATGCTTCATATAAGGAGTGTTTTCGGTTAAAGACAAATATCCGTATTACGAAGGATTGCCGGCCGGCCAGTCTACGAACGGCAGCTATCTGCCGCCATACAGCAGTATTAAAAGCATGACCGTTAAGCGCATTATTGGCAAATTTATTTTCCCGCAAGGGACGGGATTTTTCCCGAATTTTATGGGTCATGAACCGACACAAGATCAACGGATGAAGAGAGCACTCCTGCATATCGCTTTTTGGGTACTCTATACCTTACAGGACACGCTTTTATCCTTTACATGGGTAAGACCTTCGCTGCCGCCTGCCATTTCCGATGGCAGTCTCCTGGAGATGGCTACAGGGTCTACCCTGGTGACCCTGATCCCCAAATTATTGATTGCTTATTTTCTCCTGCTGGTCTCCATCAAAAGAATAGGTACCGGCAAATACCCTCTATACCGGACCGTCACAGAGATCATCCTCGTATTCGCTGCATCCATAGTTATATCAAGGGCACTCACCCGTTATTATATTTTCCCCGTCGTCTACAAAGGCCTGTTGGGTATTAATGGCCCGGTGCTGGAGATGCGGAGCATATTGGTCGCCATCATGGACATCGGGTTTATCGCAGGGCTGGCGGCCTCTATAAAATTCGTACGCATTCAACTGGCCGGAAAATTAAAAGAAAAGAGCCTCCTAAAAGAAAAGCTCGAGGCCGAACTAAAATTCCTCCGCAACCAGACCAACCCGCATTTCCTGATGAATACCCTGAATAATATTTATGCCCTTGCCCGGAAAAAATCCGACGACACAGCGGAAGTAGTCATGAAACTATCGGAACTACTCCGTTTCATGCTATATGAATCAGACGGATATTTTATCAGCCTGACCGATGAAGTGAAAGTATTGGAAGACTATCTTGCCCTGGAAATGATGCGGTACAATAACAGACTTTCCGTGAGTTTTAATAAAGCAATCGACAGAGACAATTACCGGATCACTCCCAGGTTATTATTGCCTTTTATCGAGAACGCCTTCAAACATGGCATCAGTGAGACCCGATTCGAATCCTTCATCCGCATAGACATTACCGCAAAGGAAGGCCGGCTCAACTTTACCATTGAGAACACCAAAGAGAATAGCCATTCCGATACGCCCAGGAATAATATCGGCCTGATCAATGTAAAAAGGCAACTGGAGCTTACCTACAGGGAATATACACTCGATGTGCGCAGCAGTGCCAATACCTTTACCGTCCACCTTTCCATCAATTTAGAAAGCCATGTTGAAATATAGCTGCATCATAGTGGAAGACGAGCCCCTTTCGGCGGAGATCCTCACGGACTACATACAACAGGTTCCTTTCCTTGAACTAAGGACCGTCTGCGTAGATGCCATCTATGCGATGGAAATATTGCAGAAAGAAAAAATAGACCTGATCTTCCTCGACATTCATTTGCCCAGGATCAAAGGACTGGAATTCCTGGAATCACTGCGAAATCCCCCTCCCGTCATCATCGTTTCCGCTTATAAGGAATATGCCCTGCAGGGATTTGAGCTGAATGTGATCGATTACCTGCTGAAACCGGTCCGGTTCAGCCGTTTTTTGAAATCCGTTAATAAGCTCCACCAGCAGCAGCCCATCCCCTCACTCCCGGCTTCAACGGACATCGCCGTCGAAAGAACCTACTTCTTTTTTACGGTGGGTAAAAAGAAAGTAAAAGTCTATCCCGATGAGATCCTTTATATCGAAAGCCTACGGGAATATATCAGGATCACCACCAAAGAAAAGAATATCCTCACCAAATTCCCCTTGAGCAGGATCGAAGAACTGCTGTCCAAAAATAATTTCCTGCGTATTCACCGTTCTTTTATTGTGGCAAAAGATAAGATCAGCGCTTTCACAACGGCCGAAGTAGAGATTAATAACAAGCAAATTCCTATCGGCAGGAGCTACAAAGAATCGGTGCTGGCATTGCTGGAACCCTAATCGGCCACGGGCCGATGCCCCAAGGGCCATCAGCCTCAGGAGAACCCGTCTAAATTCGCTGTCTGTATACTTAAATTAGCCGTTCGTTGAATACCTGCCACCCTCCCCGGCATTTATAGTAGCTTGAAAGAATGAGAGGCTATCTTATAAAATCCTGTCTATTCCTGGTACTTTCGATAAGCGGCCTTAGCTGCGAGGGTCCGCACAGCATTCCAACAGACAATAAGCCAGCCTGTCATCATCCTGCCCCTGCCGGTCGGGAAGAAGAAGAATTCAGCCCCCATCCGGTAGATGGAATTGTGGAACTCTATTAAAATACTACGAAACGGGTATTGAATCCCCAAATAATACCCTCTAGCTTGCACTACTCATAATCCGCCTTTTGCAATCCCGCTCAGCGGGCGACCACGGTTTTGACGACTGTTTGGAGCGGGCATCTATTGGAGCAATCATCTATTTATTACAGGCATCAAAAATACATTTTGACCATGGACAGTATTACTATTGATCAAGACCTGACCGTCTTGGCAGGCCACCTGGTAGCCACCGGGAAAGAAGAGACCACCAAACTCGAAAACCTGAAAAGCGATCTCTCTACCGCCCTGAATGCAGGTGATTACCGGGTCAACAGGAGAGAAGCCCCTTTTATTTCCAGCCAGACACCCCTATCTGTCCCGGCCTGGGCAGCAGGGCAGCAGATAGTCAGGACGGCAGGTCCCTTTATAGACGGCCTCGGCAAACAATTCTGGTATGATTTCTACCGCATAAAAAAACAACTGAAGGTAGCCCGTAAAGTGGTGGGTAACGTATTTCTCAGCATCCCGGTGGATGACACGCTGCTCTTTGGAAAAGCGGGACAATCCTTCCATCTTATGGCAGGCAGTGTCTGGTGCATTTCCAATCATCTATGCACGGGGGCCCCGGCCGGCAATTTCACGGGCCTGACCATACGCTCGGGTAAGATCAGCTTCCAGGGCAATTTCTCCATTTCAGGGGACACGATCCTCATCGGAGAAAATGATACCTGCCGGCTTGAACTGGAATTGGCGCAGCCAGCCGTCACGGCAGACAGCAGCTCCAATACGGGCAACGATGCAAAGATCCTGGACCTGATCCTTCCGGGCAGCGTCGTCATGAACTGCAACCCCGGAAACGTCGTCCTTTCCGGAGCCCCGAAAATGAGCGTCACCCTATATGGCAGCAAATACACGCTGCCCCAGGCCAGCCGACCCAACAGGTTTGAGACGGTCCTTAACAGGATCTTGATCCCCTTCGATAATGATAAGAACACTCTTGAGATCGTAAATTGCAGCTCCCCGTTTATCAAACTGGAAAAGTCCGCACCCCTTACCGAAAGCGCATGGGCTTTGCCGGTAACACAATCCGCTTCCATCGATCAACTGGGAGACGCGGCAGGGATAGGCGCCATTGCCCTGCTGGCGAAAGAAGGAATAAAAATCTCCTGGAAAGGGCTGGAAAAGTCACCCGTCACCTTCGAAAATACCTACACCCTTGCCGAGCCTGGGCGTATAGCGATCACCGTTCCAGTCGCCCTTTCTAAACAAAACAGGCAGTCATACGATCTGTGGCAACAGCCAAACCACCCGGACCACCTCGTGTTTTCACAGATAGCCATACAATACCCCAAACAATTCTCCCTGCTCTACAACTGCCTGGCGGCAGGCACCGAGGCCTTGCTCATGGCTGAACTAAGCGGCACCGTCAAAATAGACAGGCCCGTCACCGCCGACAACCAACGGCGGCTGGTCACAACAGACAAGCTGGAGCTGCTCAGTTATAAATTAAAAGACATACAGTATCTCTACTTACAGGGGCTGGGGATACTCGACCGACTCCTGGTACAAAAAAAGACAGAGGACTTATACCCCGTCGCCTTCGCCCTTTCCAATGCGCTGATAAAAACGACTCCTGTAGACGAAGTTTATCTGCTGGGAATCGTTGAAAATGACCGGCAACTCATCAAAGGAGCCCTGAAACTCGTCGCCCATATTTACCAGTTATTACCCTCCCTGCCGGACCCCTATGTATCCTCCTACTCCCTGCCCGTCAATGCAGGCTACAACCGGAAAGAACTATACGTCAGATCCAATGCTTCGGCGCTTTCCGGCTTCGACCTCTTTGCCATCGTAGCGTGGGACACCCCTGCTCTTGCCAGGACGGACTTCGGCTTTTCCAGGACAGTCTCCCTCCCGGCCGCTAACAGCCAGCTCCTCGCCAATTCCACCGCTGCCGGACAGACTGCAGGCAATCCATCCGCTACCGGCCAGCCAGTCAACCTTAATGTCCCCCTAACGTATGCAACCTATGTCAACCCCATTGCAGTCGTTCGGGCAGAGGACGCTGCGAACAACCAGGGGCTGATCAATTATTTCGAAAATGCCTTTGGCGCCCCCAACAAGAGCAATATCTATCTGCTGGATGTTTCCACCAATGCCGACCTGATGGGAGTAGGATTCAGCCCAAGCATCAATAGCGACCGAAAAGAAGTCCAGGCCTCCGTTACGGGTCTGCCCTTCAGCATCCGGGGAATAGACCTCACCACCTACGCCATTAACGCCAAAATATATACGCTGCCACAGATCCAATGGGAGCCCATTCGCACCATCCAGAACCCTGATGTCTCCCCTCCCTTCCCTTCTCCGGCCACCTCGCCCCATACCGGCAGCCCCACCCTGATGGCCATCGAGAGCTATGACCTGGTACCCATCGCACCGCTGCCCGTCATCGATAAATTCCTGGCCGCCTACAATGATGACGCCCATCCTTCCAGGGCCGTAGGATTATTCAACCTCCCCTTCGGCATGAAGGCCGCAGCATTATGGGACAATGCCAAAGACCCTACTAAGCAGGGAGCTTCCATCGCCCGCAACCAACCCGAATTCAATACCGCCCTGACTACCGGCGGGATCCAGATCGCGATCATTGCCAGCAGCCCCGATAGGGGAGATCAGCAGGAGACACCTGGTTTTAAAGGAGCTACCATCCAGACGAGGAACCTGATCGAGCTGCTTACAGGCGCCATTCCCGTTGACGGGATGGGCAGGCCATTGAGCGTACTGGGCCCCGCGGTCGATATCATCTTCAATGCCGAGTTTAACCCGGTGACCGGCGCCGCCCCCCGCGTTCCGGTGGAAAGGATCGATATTTCCGGTTACGGCGCCAGTATGTTCAGCAACTGGCTCAACCCCAAAGCCGCCATCGCAGCCACCAGCCAGGCAAAATTCGATGTCTGGATAGGCCGCACCTCCCACGAAGTCATACAGGTAAAAAGCATCTTATATCCCTGGGGCGTACCGGTCGTCCGTACCATCACCATTCAACGTACCAGCGGCAGCGGCGTGACCCGCTACGATAGTGGATGGAAGGCCCAGGGCCCGGGCAACTACGATTTCTCCTACTATGCCGGAAGCTTACATGTACCGACCCCCTTCGACTTTCATCCCGGCGCCATCCAACAGGTAAACAATGTTACTTCCATAAAAGACACAGGCAGGATCTACAGCAAGCCGGGCCTTGTCCCTACAGATGATGTGATCATGATGGAAGTTTTCTTCGACACGGACATGCTGATTGAAAATGTGCAGGTGGGCGCTACTAACGGATATGTGCCCTCTAAAGGACAAAGAGGCTTCGTACAACTGTCCCCCTACCAGCAGCCGCTCCAGCCGGCACAATTTTATCAGTTGTTACAAGAGGAAGGGCCCCTGGGCGGCCCGCTGGATTGTGTGGTGAATATCGGGCTTTCCGGCCAGACGATGCGGATACTGAGGGCCGATGTGAGCGGTGTGGACAATATGGGAGGGAATTATGTCTTCGTATCCGCCGGCCACGGCTCTGTCCAGCTTCCCCGGGAAGGCTCCTGGAGCCTGGTGAAAAGAAAAGAAAATTCCAACGATATCATTACGATCGACCAGGACGCAGGCCTGCCCCTGATAAGAGAAGGGCTGTTGGGCTCCAGCACTACCAGGCCATACCGTTTTTCAGACCCGGTGGATCTATTGCAATCCGCCGATCCCATCTCAGACTATGGCTTGTTACATTCCACCGGCACCCAGCAGATCCTCTTCCTGCGACCGACTATCCAGCCGGGAGATACCAATATTAAGAGCACCCTACAGCCCTATTTAGCCGATTCATTTGCCCTCGTGAACTCCAGCGGTATCTTCCCGGATATCACCAGCACCTTTCCCCTGGGGGCCACTACCGGGGCCAACCTGCAGATCATTGCACCCGGCAAATTGAAATTGACTTCAGGAGGCCACTATAAAGCTCCGCCCGGATACACCCGGGATATCGTCCATAGCGGCAATTCCAGGCTCTATGTCGATTACTCCGATGCCGCCGGCTCTGGAGACACCTCGGAAGTCGACTATTCTTTTGATTCCAATGCGCCGGTTCCCTGGACAGCCACCACGAAGAACCATAGCCTGGTAGTAGACCTGGCAGGACTCAACAGCCTGGTAACGGTCACCACGGAATTTGATGCCGCTTACGGGCAGAAGCCTTCCATGCCAAGACCCAGGACTAAATTCGGATCCATCCTTCAGCCCATCGTAGATATGCTCAGCTTCTTAGGCGGGCAGGACATCGGCCAGGCGCTCGGCGTGAGCATGAGCAACCTCAACACCAGCAGTTGGCAGCGTAAGCTGCAGGGCATCATGGAAATAGAGATCGAGTTCAAAGCATATGCAACAGCCCCGCCGAAATTCGAGGTCAAGATCGCCCATGCAGGGCTGGACGGCAGTTCCCCCCTACCCGGCCCCGGAGAGCCCGAAGTAGAGCCCCTCCCCGTCTTCATCCTGGGATGCAATATCGCTCTGAAAGCATATATGAATATGTTACCCCAGTCCCTCACAGCCACGCATAGGGACGGATCTCCTGCCACTCCGGCAGAATTAGCGACGGCTACCACCGACATGATTTCCTCCGGCGCTACTCTGGAAATTGAAGGAGAGCTACATATACTGTGTTATACGATCATTCCCAATGTCGCCGGCGTATACTTCTTCGGTATGCTGGGATTTGAATTCGGAATTGACTCCGTTAAAATGGTGACAATGGAGTTTAAAATAGCCGTAGGATTGGAAGTGAGGGCACAATGGCCGGTCGTCGGGGAAGTCTCCGTCCTGATGGCTGTCGGCCTGGAGATGGAATGGAGCAGTGGGGGCACCGGTCCGGCCGCGGGCGTCTTTGCATTGATCATATTCAAGGGAGAAGCCGAATTGCTGGGAGGCATCATTGTAATAGGGATACAGATCGAAGCCAAAGGAGGCGTGGAAAAAGAGACCAATTCCAGCGGGATCCTGGAGACCTATGCCGTAGTCGAAGTAGAATTTGCAGTAGAGATCAGCCTGGCCTTCGTCATTCATTTCGAATTCGACGAGACCTGGCAGGATAAAAGACAGACGGCCTGATCAGAATATATAAATCATTCGATTCACTTTTTAAGATAACATCCATATGGCAACTTCACCTACGAAATTAACGATCATGAGCTTCCCCCAAAGCTGGGATGGCACGGTAATAAAAGCTAATATCCTGGTCTTACCCCATGAAAACCCACTGATACCCTTTACCAGCGGGATACCATCCGGGGTGGACAGCGCCCCTTTCGCAACAGCCAACCTGAAATTCAACGCGATGTTGATCAACAGCCTCGATAATATGCCCGCACCGGCCGGCGTCACCTCCGTGGCGCCCCTGACCACTACCCCGCCCGCCGATGCACTGACATTTTTTAATCAACTGGCCGCCTCGTTCAAGATCACGAAGCCTTCCAATGTTGTCAACCCGGTAGACCCTTCCACGTATATACAAAAATATCTTCCCAACAGCTACCGGAATGCCTTTGCCTTCTCCCAACCCCGCACCCCCTTTGCCAGGACGGACGATAGCTATCTTTGTTCCATCAAAAAGAAAGATGCCTCGCTGCCCCCACCCATTCACAGCACCGATGACATCAGTTGGGGAAAGGCATTTGCCCTGGCCATGCGCCAGCCGCTGCTGGCAAAAAAATTAGGATTTATATACGAAGTAGAAGTGCCTGTACCCGCCGGGACCTTTACAGACGGAGGCTGGCTGTATTTCGACCTGGACGGCGCCGGTGATTATTACCAGCAAATGATCCTGACCCCCGACCTGGTAAAAAAGTATTCCTGTAAACTACCCTCCTTATCCACTGCCCGCTCCTTATTTGCCGTAGTACAGTTCCCCGTTTCGGATATACCCGTGGCCGGAAACTACGACCCGATATTTATTGAAGCAGAAGATTATAATGACGGGTTTGCAAAAATCGTTCACTGCATGCAACCCATAAGCGCCAATCTGCTCCTTGAGCCGGGCCAGGAGGCGGACGGCCTGCCCCCAACCCGGGATTTTGGCATCCGGCTGGGATGGGATGACGAACAATTGCTGATCTGGCAGAATCGCCAACTGGCCGCCGACCCGGACACCGGAACAAGACTAGACGCCCCGATGGGGATTTTTAACTACCGGATAGATGTAAAAGATCATGGCGACCCGGATTCGCAGTGGAGCTCCCTGATGAAAGCCCAGGGTGACCTGACCCTCAACGGGATCAGCGTCGGGAGATTTTCAGGGGAGCTGGGCATCGAAGTGGCGCCCACTCAAATGGACGGACAGAAAAAAGGAATATTCTGGCTGCCCTCCTACTTTACACAATGGACGGGTGGCTCACTGATCATAAAAGACCAAAAGGCAGCCACCCTGGCAAATACCAGCGCTCTTCTGAAGAGACAATTGACGGCTATTGATGATAGTAAGAAACCCCTCCTCTATGGACAAACCTATGATTTCAGGGTTCGCTTTGCAGACATCACCGGCGGAGGGCCAACAGAAAAGGAAATGCCGGCTAACGGCGGGGAAGCGCCGGTAAGCACCTGCCGGTTCAGGAGACTCGTCCCTCCGCAAAAACTGCGCATACCCGCATGGACCGACCCCACTTCCGTAGCGACAGAGCAACCCACTTCTTACCAGGTCTTCCGGCCAAGGCTGGGATATCCCTCCCTCCTGTATACGGGCCTGGCAAATGCCTATGACCTCTTGCTGGCAGACGTTCCTGCCGCCACTACCGAAAAAAGGGAGACAGGGTATGCCGACCCTGACGTCACGCATATTAAGATTGAAGTGGAAGTCGCGGCCCCTCAAATGGACACCTTCCTTTCCTTCAACAATAAAGACGCTTATTACCGGCTCTTTACGACCACCCGGAAATTTCCGGATGACATAACCGCTCCGCTCGATCTGCAATTTAGTTTCCAGGACGCGGCTGTCATTAATTTCGGAGATGCCGCCGACCTGGGCGACCTGCCACTCACTGTTACAGACGATACCTCCCCTTTAAACCTCCCCACCGGCCGGAAAATAAGAATAAGAGTATACCCGCTTTGTAAAGAAGATCCCGCCCTTGCCTATTTTGGATCCGATGATACAAGAACAGGTACGCCCCTTACCATCGACGCCTGGCAGGACGCCGCCGATGAGACACATCTCTTCGTTGATGAAAGTCCCACCCGGGAATATGAAAGCATCCTGTTGCAAGCCGATCCCCCACCCACACTCAATCTCTCCGCCCAAATGCGCCTGGCCGGTCTGCCGGAAGCCACTCCATCCAACCTTTTCCAGCGACTGGCAGAACAAATCTCCCTCGACAATACAGATATGGCTTTATTCGGCAAACCCGGTCAGCGGGTAGTATTCGGTTGTTCCGGGAAAATCCGGCACACACTGTCGCCCGAACACGGCAGCATTACTTTTGCCAACAAGACCGATCTGACCGGTCAATGGATCAGTACCCTGATCCTGGACATCAACAGAGATTGGTCCTGGTTATCACTGGATACCATCAGCTTTGAAGTGAGGCGCAATACAACGGAACTGGTAGGGATCATCGAATTAAAGGATAGCGTCAGCCTGGTGGCCCTCAAGACGGCAGACCGGTCAAAAATAAGGATCGTATTTTTCGACCTGGTAGACCCCAAAAGCTTTACCGGCGAATTTCCCGGGCTGATGCCTGTTTCCTATACTATTACAGCCGTATTCAAAAAAGCTCCGCAACACAAAGATCCGGACAAGACCTTGAGCATGACCCTCCCGGTAGCTGTTGCTCCGGCGCAGGTACCCAGGCTGGCGGCTGCCGGCATCGCACTGAGCGACTACATAAAAGATGAAGGATATTCCACCGTAAAACCAAGAAAAAAAGTGTTGTGGGTGGAATTCGAAGAACCCGTGGCCAACCCAGATGATGACTATTTTGTTTTTGTAAAAGCCTATGCGCCGGACAGCCTCCTGCTGGCAAATAACGAGCCGGTGGAAGACCCGAAAGAGAACATCCCTTATTTACCGGCGGAGTTAATACGGGTGATCACGGATGGGCAGCCGGATGATAAGGCAGGATTGAATGCCTGGCAAAAATTAATTCCGGCCAAGCCTGCCAGTGAGGGTAGTCCCGTCAGGCATTTTATGATACCACTCCCGCCGGGACTAAATGCTACTTCGGATGAATTATTCGGCTTTTTTGTGTGCGAATTTTGCGTGGGGCATTCCCGGGTATGGAGTACGGCACAGGCAAGGTTCGGAAGGGCCATACGTATCACCGGTATCCAGCATCCCGCCCCGCAATTGGTCTGTCAGGCAGAAAGAAAGACAGATGGCATCTCCGTAACAGCTCCTTATGCCAATCCTGTTTACAATGGGGTCTCTCTGATACCTGTCAATCCCCGAACGGAGATCTGGGGTCTGCTGTATGTCCAGGTAATGCAGGCCGATGGAGGGGCTTTCCGCAATATCCTGCTGGGGCAAAAAAGAATGATCATCACCAGGAAAGAGAACAGTAAGAAGATCAACGATAGCCTGCCACGGTATGGCTTGTGCGGATGGAGCCAGGCAGAAATAAGGGTTCTGTTACTCAATCTGGGGTTGCCGGAAGATTCACCGCTGAGTGTAATGGCGATCGAACTGATCCCCAACTTTGACAGATCTGCCAACCCGTTGAGTACCGATCTGGGCTCGACAAGAATTTACCGGACGTCGCAGCTGGAGCCCGTAATGGAGATTTGTTGTTGTTAGAATTATATGTTTTGCATGGCCGGCTTCCTGCCCAGTTCCCGCATCATGCGGAAATGGGAGGCAATAGCCCGGGTCATCGTGGGGAATTCATTATAGGCGATCCCGAAGTCCCGGCAGGTCTCCTTGACGATCTTGCTGATCGCAGGATAATGCACGTGGCTGATACGGGGGAATAAATGATGTTCTACCTGGAAATTCAAGCCCCCTACATACCAGGAGATAATCTTGTTTTTGGGTGCAAAATTAGCCGTGGTCTTTACCTGATGGATGGCCCATTCTTCGTCTAACTTCATCGTTTCATCCTCTTCGATGTGGACAAATTCCGCGTGCTCTACTACGTGCGCCAACTGGAATACGATGGCCAGGGTCAGGCCCAGGATCATCTGCATGGAGAGATACCCGATGGCCCAGGGACCCCATCCTACGAAATAAGCAGGGATCAATATATAAAAAACCGCATATAATGCTTTACTAAGCCAGAAAATGACATGTTCTTTCACGTCCATCTTCTGGAGGGGGGTAGAAACTATTTTCCGTTTGAAATACTTATTAAAATCCATCATGGCCACCCAGGCAATAGAGGAAATGGCATAGACCAATACCACATAAATATGCTGGAACCGATGGGCAGGCACCCATTTCTGGGAATGACACTGCCGCATAACGGGGCTTTTGGCAATATCATCGTCGATGCCGTCCACATTGGTATAGGTATGGTGAATGATATTGTGCTTGAACTTCCAGATAAAGGCATTCCCGCCGAGCGCATTGAGGGAAAGGCCCATCAGGTCATTTACCCAGCCGCGGGTGGAATAACTGCCATGACAGGCATCGTGCATCACATTGAACCCGATACTGGCCAGCGCCAGGCCTAATATCCCGCACAGTACGATACCCGCGAAAATGAGACCACCCGAGGCAGCCGGCCCGGAGGTGCGGAACAGCCAGATCAGGCTCGTGTAAATAAGCAATGCGCCGGGTATCAGGACCCAGCTCTTGGCATATAATTTCCAGTTACCGGTCTTTTTGATCTTGTGTGTGGTGAAATACTGGTCAACGGAGGTTTTCAGACTGGCGTAGAAGGTATTCTTTTTATTGTTAAAACTAAGTTTAGTCATAAAGGAGCTTTTCATACAGATATCCTGATAACCAGAATACTGTCAACTACATTAACCCCTTTTGCGGGGAATTATTGTGGCCGAAGGCAAGGTAGGCAAGTTTGTTAATAAGGGGAAATTTATCATGCAGGAAAGTGTTAAATACGCCACGGGCGTATTGCCCGAAGGGCCATCATTAGACCCGAAAACCCGAAAGTCCATCTTTCGGGTTTTCGCTTATCCCCGGATCATTTTCTTATCCTCTCTTTCAACAACTTACGGGCAGCCTGGATCTCCGTAATATCCTTAAAACTATCCTTCGGGATGAGAAAAAAGGACCGGGCATCGAAATATACATGGAAAAAGTAAGCCGTTTCCTTAAATCCGCTGAAATCCCTCCATTCCCATAATTGCTCTCCTTTCTTTGTTTCCAGCAGAATCCCCTGATCTTCCAGGCTGAGGATGAACGTATCCTGAAAAGTGGCCGATTTCTTATAAATGCTCAGGGGCAGCAGCCTCCGGATGGATACCCAAAGGAAAAACCACAAGACAGAAAAAATGAGGAAGGGAAGGGGCTGTATCCTTTTCAACGCGAAGAGAACAGCCGATAAAATAGCAAAAACATTGATAAGAATAACAAGAATCTTTATTTCCGGCCGGCCAAAAAAATGCCCCCGTAATCCATCGAGTACCTGTTTCTTATTGTAACCGAATTGAATAGTCATTCCCGCAGCTTAAGTGGGGGTAAAAATAAGGAAAAAGGCCCTCCGGATAAAAAATGACCATCCCACAGCTTCGGGATGGCCACTCAAAATTGTTCTTACCAGGAAATAAATTGCCGGAGCCGCTAACGAACGTCCCTGCAATGACCATAATGACGATTTGCTGCCTCTCCAGGTGTGACACTTCGGGCACAGGAGGACAAAAAGGACAGGAGAACGAGGGCGGCCAGAATACGCTTCATGTTTTTCAATTTAGGTTATTTACGGATTAGTTATTAACGGAGAAAAACATATAAAATTATCTAATAGAAAACCCTAATTTTTTTCTCCATTTGCGTGGATAAAATACAGTCAATTCGTGTAGAAAAAAAACTGTTTTTTATATCATGGATTATGGATGAGACAAAAAAACGATCCCCCCATGGACATGGGGGGACTAAATGTTTATTGATTAGGTTACCGTCGAAACAAATTTGATCTGGCCGCCGCACGCTCATCATCGCCCGGCCCGCCCGCCGCCTAGCTACACCCCATGCTATTGCCGCAATTCAGGCATTTATAGCAGGTACCGCTGCGGATAGTGATATGGCCGCAGGTATTACAGGCCGGAGCATCGCTCTGCATGCTTTTCGCCGCTGCATTGATCGCATCCATACCATTATCCGACCGGGGCATCACTGCCGCCCGGGCCGTATGAGAGGCATGAGCCGCCGAGGAGACGTTTCCCGCCGGTGAGACGTGACCATGCATGGAGCCGCCCGAACCCGACCCGGCGCCCGAACTACCGGCTTTCGCCACAATCCGTACATCGCTTAACTCCGGCGTCTTTTTATCGTATTCAAGAGAAGTGGGTATTTCGTCCCAGTTATCAGTACCTGTATTGCCGACTTCCGGCCGGTCCAGTACATGCACCAGGTCAGTCCGTCCCAGGTATTCGTAGGCCAGAGAACGGAATATAAAGTCCACGATCGAAGTCGTGCTCTTGATATTGGGGTGATCCACCATTCCGGATGGTTCAAAGCGGGTAAAGACGAATTTTTCCACGAATTCTTCCAGCGGCACTCCATATTGCAGGCCGATGGAGATAGCAATGGCAAAACAGTTCGACATACTGCGCATAGTAGCCCCTTCCTTCGCCATATCGATGAAGATCTCGCCTACCGTCCCATCGCTGTATTCACCGGTGCGCAGGAAAATAGCCTGCCCGTTGATCTTAGCCTTTTGGGTAAAGCCCCGGCGCTTGGCAGGCAGGGTCCTTCTCTCGACGATGGTGGCCAGGGCGCGTTTCAGCTTGGTATCGGGTGAGGCTTGCACTCTTTTCTGCACTTCTTCCAGCAATTCCTGTACGGTGAGCTTGCCCAGGTCGACAATATTCGACTCATTGGTCACCTTAGTCTCCAATGACGGCTCCGCTCCCTCCATGGCAGAGACAATTCCTTCTTTCTCCGCTTCCGTTTCCTTTTTCTTCTTATCGGACTTAGTGCTCAGCGGCTGTGACAGCTTAGAACCATCCCGGTAGAGGGCGCAGGCCTTCAGTCCCAACTGCCAGCTCAGCATATAAGAATCAGCGATCTCTTCCACCACCGCCTCATTGGGCAGATTGATCGTTTTGGAAATGGCCCCGCTGATGAAAGGCTGTGCAGCAGCCATCATCCGGATATGCCCGTGAGCATGGATGAAGCGTTGCCCTTTCTTGCCGCATTTATTGGCGCAGTCAAAAACAGCCAGGTGCTCCTCTTTCAGGAAAGGAGCCCCCTCCACGGTCATGGTGCCGCATACATAGTTATTGGCGGCTTCGATCTCTTCCTCAGAGAAGCCCAACGCTTCCAGCAGGCTCCATTCGAAATTATAGTATTGCTCAGGCTTGAATCCCAGGCGTTGCAGGCATTCTTCTCCCAGATTATATACGTTGAATACAAAACCGATCTCAAAAGCAGAACCGACAGCGGCATCCAGCTTTTTGATCTCGTCGGCGATAAATCCTTTTTCGCTGAGGGATTGATGATTGATCGCAGGGGCGCCGGCAAAAGTCCCGGACCCGACGGCATATTTGATGATCGTATCGATCTGCTTGTCGGTATACTTCAGGTTCTTCAGGGCAGCCGGCACAGACTGGTTAATAATCTTAAAATAGCCGCCTCCGGAAAGTTTCTTGAATTTGACCAATGCGAAATCCGGCTCTACACCCGTGGTATCACAATCCATGATCAGTCCGATCGTACCCGTAGGAGCGATCACGGTGGCCTGTGCATTCCGGTAGCCGTATTTTTCACCCAGTTGAACGGCCTCGTCCCAGGCCCTGGTAGCCGCTTTTAATAAATAGTCCGGGCAATATTGGGCCTTGATCCCCTGCGGTTTCGTCTCCAGCCCTTCATACTCGTCGGCATCATAGGCCGCCAGCCGATGATTGCGCATGACACGCAGCATGTTTTCCTTATTCTCCTCATAACGGGGAAAGGCGCCGAGTACACCGGCCAGCTCCGCCGAGGTCCTATAAGCGACACCGGTCAGGATCGCAGTGATGGCCCCGGAAATACCACGGGCTTCCTCGCTGTCATAAGGGATCCCCATGACCATCAGCATCGATCCCAGGTTGGCGTACCCGAGTCCCAGGGTCCTGTAATCATACGACAATTGAGCTACTTCCTTAGACGGAAATTGCGCCATCAGGACAGAAACCTCCAATACGGTCGTCCATAAACGTGAGCAGTACTCAAAACCTTCCACATCGAAGGTATTGCTGGCCTCGTCGTAGAACCGGCGCAGGTTGACGCTGGCCAGGTTACAGGCCGTGTTGTCCAGGAACATGTATTCACTGCAAGGGTTGCTGGCCCGGATGCGGCCACCACTCGGGCACGTATGCCATTCATTGATGGTGGTATCGTATTGGGTACCCGGGTCTGCACAACGCCATGCTGCATAAGCAATCTGGTTCCATACTTCCGTTGACGGAATACGTTTCATGACCCGTCCATCACTGCGGGCGGTCAGTTCCCAGTCTTCATTACTTTCCAGTTTCTTAAAAAAATCGTTGGGTATGCGGATGGAATTATTGGAATTCTGTCCGGAGACGGTCTTATAAGCCTCCCCTTCATAGTCACTGGGATAACCCGCTGCGATCAGGGCCCCTACTTTCTTTTCCTCCTCTACTTTCCAGTTGATAAAATCCATGATCTCAGGATGATCCAGGTCCAGGCACACCATCTTGGCGGCACGGCGGGTAGTCCCCCCGGATTTGATGGCGCCGGCAGCCCGGTCCCCGATCTTCAGGAAGCTCATGAGCCCGCTGGACGTACCTCCGCCACTCAGCTTCTCCCCTTCTCCCCGGATATGGGAAAAATTCGTTCCCACCCCTGAACCATATTTGAATATACGGGCTTCGCGGACCCAGAGGTCCATTATGCCTCCGTCGTTGACAAGATCGTCCTCCACGCTGAGGATGAAACACGCATGAGGCTGAGGCCTCTCATAGGCCGAAGTAGACCTTTTAAGCTCCCCATCCGCCTGGTCCACGAAATAATGTCCCTGCGGCTTGCCGGTAATCCCATAGCTCTCATGGAGCCCTGTGTTGAACCACTGCGGCGAATTCGGTACGCAAGCCTGGTCCAGGATACTATACACCAGCTCTTCATAGAATACCTGCGCATCTTTCGAAGAAGCGAAATAACCATACCGTTCTCCCCACACCCTCCAGCAATTGGCCATACGATGAGCCACCTGTTTAACAGAGGTTTCCCTTCCCGATGAACCATCGGGCTGGGGAACACCCGCTTTACGAAAATATTTCTGGGCAAGAATATCGGTAGCAATCTGGCTCCACTGCCTGGGCACTTCCACATTCGTCATTTCGAACACCACTTCCCCACTCGGATTACGGATCACAGAAGTACGATAATCATAGGCGAACTGGTCAAATACATTGGTATCGTCTTTAGTACGGCGGCGGGTGAACTGCAAGCCCTTCATAGATTGCTTTTTGGTTGGCATAATCAGTACCTGTTTTAGGAGAATTTAAAATTGTTTTTCGACGGGTGCGGGGTTAACGAAAGTATTTTTTGATTTTGATATTCCAAGCTCCATCTTTTGCACAGTCTGTGGAAAAAACCGGGCCAGTTTTTCGTATTGCAGACGGGTAGGGACTTCTTCAATTTTTGAATGGGGAACATCTTTTTTTTTGCACATTTTTGGCCCCATTTTCTGAAAAAAAAATTGCTTGTATGAAAAGAATATCCTATATTTAATCAGGATAGCTCCTGTCCTGCAACTAACGGATAATACGGCCGGAAAACCCCAACTTTATCATTTCTTTAAAACTTTATTGCTTCTTTTTGGGGAATGAAAAAACACATATGGATACTATCCGTGCTCCTTCTCGCAGCCATCGGGCACTCCTTCGCACAAACCCAGTTCACCGGCTGGGTGGGGACCTTTCAGAATTACAAACTGACAAATAAGACCGGACTTTATTTCGACGGTCAGTTGCGTTCCACAGGGCAGTTACAGCAGGTACATTCCCTGTTACTCCGTCCCGGCGTGAATATCTATTTCAATCCTGCCTTCACCGGCACAGTCGGTTATGCCTATATCCACCAGCAGAGAGTAGCCGGCGGCATTACCGGTTATATTCCCGAACATCGTATCTGGGAGCAATTGGTATATACCCATTCCACGGTGTCCCCGCATGCTCATCACGGCGTCCATGCTGCGGCAATAACCCACCGTCTGCGGCTGGAGCAGCGCTATCTTCCCAGGTTCCATGCCGAAGGCAATAGCCTCGCCCATAACGGTCATGCCCACTCCGGCCGCCTGCGTTATTTTGCACGGAGCGTTATTCCCCTGGGCAGTTCCCGTCATTCGGAAGCCAACGCAGCCCCCACAGGTGCGGCCCTCACCGGACCTCCCCCTTTTACTCAGGGGTTCTTTGCCGCGATTCAGAACGAGATCTTCGTCAATATCAGCGGTTCTTCTGCGGTAAATGGAAAATTCTTCGATCAGAACCGGGCCTATCTCGCCGTCGGCTATCGGTATAGCCGGCAATTCGACCTGGAGCTGGGTTATATGAACCAGTATATCAGTGGTACAGGCACTAATTCCACCAATAACCATATTCTGCAGGTAGCTACTTATCTAAGACTGTAAGGCCCTTCCTACCGGCGTCCCCGATGTTCACCACCGCCACCGGGACGCGGATTACTATGCTGGGGCTGCGGGTGAGGCTGTTGATGTTGTTGTGGCGCCGCATGTTGCTGTGCCATAGGATGCTGTTGAGCAGGGTGCTGCGTCATCGGATGCGATTGATTAGCAGGGCTCGCATGCACGCCCGGATTGCCCCCGGTCGAATGAGGCTGATTCGCAGCAGCAGCATGCTGCGGGTCCGACCTGACGGGCTGACTGGCACGCGCTACAACAGGTGGCGCCGCATGTCCCTGCGGATCGAATCGATGGCCATTTGCCGTATTCATCGCCGTCGTAGCCGGCCTGCCGTTGTTAACTCTGGCAAACTGATTCCGGTCCCGGCTCGCTACCTGCTGATGCGTGGCCTGCTCCGATGTCGCCTCCACATGCCGGTCCCGCATAGCAACCTGTTCCTGTGCGGATGGCCTTGCCGAAATCCCCCCCGGGCCTCCATTGAAGCTGGTACGGTTGTTCACTACCGTGGTATTGTTGACAACGACGGTACGGTCTATATAGGTATTGTGTACCACCGTGGTATTTACATTCATCACCGCCGTGTTATACCGGAAAGCTCCTCCTTCCCATCTTCCTCCTCCAAATCCCGAGCCTCCATACCCATATCCATAGTTCACCCCTCCGTAGAAACCAATGTGAGGTCCCCAGTAACCTGCATGCCATCCATAAACACCCCCGGAATACCCCCAGTAACTAGGTGTCCACAAATAGCCAACCATGGGCGGGCGTACCCAGACTCCGGGTACCCAGTAATATCCATCAAAGTCATCATAGGCCCAATAACCGGGTGTCCACAAATAGCCATCAGCAGGACAGGGAGGTTGGGTATATACCGGTAAGGCAGGGGGCGCTACCCGTGCTGAAATCGTAATCCCTACGCTGACCTGCGCATACGTTCCGGAGTTACCCAGCAACAGCGCCAGAAAAATGGCGCTGATTATCGTTACTCTTTTTGAATGCTTCCTTGTGCTTTTCATATTAGTAGATTTTGTTAGCTATGAACAGGTAGGATGCAATAAAAAAGCCAAAGTTTAATCCGGGAGGTCGGGAAAGAGACTTCTAACCAGTCGTTAACAAATCTATCCCCTATACTGCTTATCAACCAGTTCTTCATGCTCAGGATGCTTCTTCAGGTAACCGGCCACGAAAGGACAATAGACCATAACGGGCATTTTATGATCCCTGGCATATTTGAATGCATATTCGGCCAGGGCGCTGGCAATTCCCCTCCCGCTGAGCTTATCAGGAACTTCCGTGTGCATAAGAGCAAGATCCCCCTTATAAAAGCGATATTCAAGAAAAGCCATTTCTCCGTCTATCCTTACCTGAAATTGCTGCTCTTTTTCATTGTTTAAAATAACGATGGACTCCATACTGCCTGATATTTTTTTATAATTGATTACAGATGATTAAAATCTATTATTTTTGTTCAATCTGTGGGAATTTACGGATAAGTACATCCTGGAATAGGATAACCCCGTAAGTTTATGCGAATAATACGAATTCCAATCCCTTAATGGAGACGTAAAATTCACGATTTCACGGATTTACCCCCTTAAAGCCGAAAACTTTTCGCATTTTTGCATGACCGGGCAGAGCCCGGGAAACCACATTACCCAACGGCAATAGCGAATGAAGCAAACCATTTACCAATCCTTGTTGGCAAAGAAAAAAAAGGGTCAAAGATCCTTTGCCGTTCTGATCGATCCGGACAATGTGAATACGGCAAAGATCGATGAACTTACCCACCTCACCGTCAGTGCGGGAGTGGATTATTTACTCGTTGGGGGCAGCCTCGTCATCTCCAATCACCTGGATGAGGTCGTCCAGCATATACGCCGGAATTGTTCCATTCCTGTCATTTTATTTCCCGGCACTCCTTCACAGGTATCCCGTTACGCCGATGGCTTACTCTATTTATCACTCATCTCAGGAAGAAATCCCGAACTGCTGATCGGGCAGCATGTCATCTCGGCCCCTGCTGTCCGGAAGAGTGGGCTGGAAATCATTTCCACCGGCTATATGGTCATCGACGGAGGAGCGCCCACTACCGTATCTTATATCAGCAATGCTACACCCATTCCCGCCGACAAGAATGAGATCGCCCTTTGCACGGCGATGGCAGGAGAAATGCTGGGGATGAAACTGATCTATATGGACGCAGGCAGCGGAGCCCGGTACCCCATCCGGGAAGAGATGATCGCTGCTGTCGCAGCACATATCGAAGTGCCCATCGTCGTAGGCGGGGGTATCCGCGACCCGGAAAAGGCCTATCGCAACTGCAAAGCCGGCGCCGATGTGATCGTGGTGGGCAATGCCATCGAAAAAGACGTTTCACTCATCCGGGAAATGGCAGATGCCGTCCATTCCATCCCGTTGATCAACTCCTGATGACGCGTTCCTGAACAACACCAACGGCGGAAAGAAATTCACCCGGCCGGTCAACATACAATAAAATGGTAGTCGCCTCCTGCCGGATGCCGAAAGGACGGCTTACCCAGACGGGTTGTTTTAGTGTAACAAGAATATTATGCTTTTCGAAGGCTTTGAGCAAGGCGAGATTTATGATTGTTCCTTTTTCGGACGCCTGCGCCTCCCCGGCCCCCCCATTCACCGGAGTGCGACGCACCCCCTTTTTGTCATCGAACGCGATACCCTCAATATTATCGATCCGCACGTAGGCATCCCCCGCAAGCCCGTTCCGGAGCTGCAGAAATTGCTCGCCTACCAGGATGGGCCTCAACTTCACCGCCCGCATATGGGCGTATAACTGGAGAGCCGTATAAAGACCCAGCATCGTGAGCACCCACGCCAGCTTTTTACTCCAGAGACCCAGTAACAAATGTACCCCCGCCGTCTCCACAAAAAAACAGCAAAGCAACACACCCAATACCAGCAGAATCCCATTGGTCTTATAAGAGGTGAATACGGCCGGTCCTCCCGTCAGGGCCCCATCTTTCGCCAGGACCTTCTTCCAGGGAACAAAAGCATAATACAAGACAGCCACTTCCGCGGCAAGGATAGCACCCACTTTTTCATTGCCCGTCACTTCTCTCAGGATGCCCCTGCACCGGTATAGAAAATCTCCCGTTTCCTCTCCCGGAGCCTTAACAGATCGACGACTCGCACCATACAACTTTTTAGCGATTATAAAGAGCAGAATGCCTTCTCCCACAGGAGCCACCCAGGTTTTGAGCAGACTGAGGAGCAAATGAGGCTTATTATGCAGCAAAAGTCCCGCCAGCAAGAGCCCTGCAATGAAGACCCGGACCACCGTCATTTTTGGCACCCGGCTGCCGCGGATCACGAGCAGATACAGCAGGGGGGCCGTAAGAGTCAGGTCCAGCGTAATGGCCGTGGAGAACCGGGACTCATTCAATAAAAAGAGCGGGCTGAAGACAAGGATCGTACAGGCGATAATCACCAGCAAGGGAAGCCCGATGGCAAGTGTCCAATTCGGTTTGTTCGGCAAGGTGGTCATAGAATTACAAAGATACTTATTCTGAACGCAGGCTTTCCACCGGATTAGCCAGCGCGGTCCGGACGATACGAAGGGCGGTGACAGCCAGCGCCAAAACCAATATAAGCCCTACAGGCAATACCAACATCCAGGCATCCAACCCGACGTGATAGGCATAGGAGGACAGCCAGCGGACCATCCCTATCCCCGCCAGCGGCAGGGCGATGGCGGCGGCCCAGACCACCAGCTTCAACAGGTCAGTGGTGAAAAGAGCAACGATCTGCAAAAGGGAGGCCCCCAGCACCTTGCGGATGCCGATCTCTTTGGTTCGCTGTACGGTGATGAGAGAGACCAGCCCATATAGTCCCAGGCAGGAAATAAAAATGGCCAGGCCGGCAAAGACATTGAACAATAAAAGGGTCATCCTGTCCTGCTTGTATTGTTCATTAAAACTCTCATCCATGGAAAAACAATCGAAAGGCAAAGAGGGAAAATATTGCTTCCATATTTCCTTCGCCCGCCGCAATTGCTTCAGCGGGGCCTTCACCAGAACAGCCGCCGGGCGATCGGTTTTATAGATCATCACCACCGGCTCTATCACATTGTGCAGGGACTTAAAAAAGAAATTTTTCATTACCCCCACCACTTTCCCCTTGTTATCGCCCCCTTCCAGGGGCTGGCCGATAGCTGATTTCCAGCCCATGTTCTTCACAAACGCTTCATTAACGAGAAATCCCTCTTTTTTATCGGTGGAAAAACTATCCGATAAATTCCTCCCTTCCACCAGGGAAATATGCATCAAAGGCAGGAACTGCGGATCGATAGCAAAATAATTGCACAAAAATTCCCGCTTCCTGCCCTCCGAATACGCCGTCGTGCTGGACAAAGCCGCGCCGCCTTCCGGCAGCCCACTGCCAACCGAGACCCCCAGGATCCCGGCCTCATGCCGCAGGGCCTCACAGTAAGCCTTCGATCCAACTTGGGAAACGGAGTCGGTAGGCAGGACTACACAGGCCACCTGTGACCGGTCGACCCCCAGGTCCTTATGCTCTATAAACCGCATCTGGCTGTAGATGACGACCGTCCCGGCCAGCATGGCCAGGGCGATAACGAATTGCACCACGGTCAGCATCTTCCGCAATCCCACTCCGTTCGCATCACGGACCGGACGTCCTTTTAACGCCTTTAAAGGGTTGAAGTGGGATAGCACGAAAGCAGGATAAATACCGGCCAGTACCGCCGTTACCGGGAAGAGCAGGGCCAGGAAAAGCCATCCTCCCCAATCGCCCAGGGAAAGATGGGTGGACAGAGCCCTGTTAAAGAAAGGGATGCCTGCCAGCACCAGCCCGATGGCGATCAGCCAGGCAAGGGCCATGAGAAAGAAAGACTCTCCCAGGAACTGGCGGATCAACTGGAAAGGCCGGGCCCCGATCGTCTTGCGAACGGCCACCTCCTTTGCCCTTTCCGTGGCCTTCGCAGTGGACAGGTTGATATAATTCAGCAGGGCGATCACCAGTATGAAAGCAGCCAGTATAGAGAATATCGTATTGAGCTGCCGGTTGCCTTTGGGCGTATCCCCCAGCTTGTTTTTACTGAAATGCAGGTCCGCCAGCTTTTCGGATTCAAAAGAGAAATGATAGCCTTTGGCGCCCGCCTGGTCAAGTTCGGGCTGGACATATTTGGCAGCAAAAATGGCAAGCTGGCGGTCCAGTTGCCGCAGATCGGGCTTTCCGCGGAACAGCACGAAAGTGAAGGCGGTGAGATCGTCCACCACCCAATTGGTAGCCTTGGTAAAATCCTTTGCAACAAGAGCCCCGATCTCCATATCGGAATTGGAAGGCCGGTCGGCGATCACGGCAGTGACCCGGAGATCCTTCCCATTGCAGACCAGCACCTGCCCCAGCGCCGGAGCGCCGCCAAAATATTTTTTAGCGACGCTGCTGGTCAGAATAATAGAATTAGGCGCCGCCAGAGCGCCGCCAGCCGACCCCTCCAGAAAAGAAAAAGTAAATACGGTGAAAATACTTTGTTCAGAATAGTAGAAATTTTCTTCCTTGAAGACCTCGGCCCCTCTCCGCACATTGATCGTCGCCCGCTCCACGCGAACGGCCGCCTCCACCTCCGGACAATCCCGTAGCAGCGCACCTGCCAAAGGCATGGAGCTGAATGCCAAGGACATATCCGATTCCGGTGAGCCCAGAACGCTCGTCACCCGGACGATCCTGTCTGCATGGGTATTATACCGATCGTAATTCAGCTCAAAATGAACATACAGGTAAATCAGCAGACAGGCAGCAATCCCAATAGAAAGACCAAGAATATTGATGAGAGAAAAAGAGAAATGACGGGCCAGGTAGCGGCAGCTTGTTTTCCAATAATGCAGGTTCATAAATTATAAGGTTACTCCCTTAAAAATACAGATGGAATAAGCCTCTTTTTCTACTTCCGGAAACTTAAGGTTTATTTTATGATATTAATATTATTGATAATACCAAAACAGGCTGATCTCCTGTTAATTTATCTAAAAATAATCTTCCAAAAAGCCCAAGCAACTAAAAAATTGTCTTTCTTTGCATTGTAAAAATATTTACATCAATTTCATCTGACATTGAAATGAAAAAAAACTCACCCATATCACACTACTTAGTGATATTGCACGCCTTCAATAAGCGTGGGTTTTTTGCTGCGCCCCTGTGCTCAGTTTTTTCCGTTCGCCCGGTTCCCTTTTGGGTACGACGTTGATACTAATCTTACCATAGCGCGCCTTTCGTATAGGCGCTTTCACCCTACCCCCGGGCGGTATCATCTGCAATCGGCACCGTTCCGCCAACGGAGGACCATTTATCAATAAGAGCATACTAGAACAATGGAACAACAACACTTTAAAATATTAATCGCTGATCAATCCCACCAGGATTTCGCCCGGATCATCTGTGATGAAATGGAGTCATCAGCCGCGGCACGGGGTACCGGCATCGCCAAAAGAAGCCCCGAATATGTCCAACAGAAAATGCGGGAAGGCAAGGCCGTAATCGCCTTCACAGAAGATGGCATCTGGGCCGGGTTCTGCTATATCGAGACCTGGAGCCACGGCGAATATGTCGCCAACTCCGGACTGATCGTAGCGCCGTCTTTCCGTAAGAGCGGACTGGCCAAACAGATAAAGAAAGTAATATTCGAACTGAGCCGGAAAACCTATCCCGAGTCCAAAATTTTTGGGCTGACCACCGGGCTGGCCGTCATGAAGATCAACTCCGAATTAGGCTACGAACCCGTCACCTATTCCGAACTCACCCAGGATGAGGCCTTCTGGGCCGGCTGCAAAAGCTGTGTCAACTACGAGATCCTCATGAGTAAAGAAAGGAAGAACTGTATGTGTACTGCCATGCTCTATGATCCCAAGGACCATTACGAGCCGGAAGAGACCACACAGGACTTTAAAAAACATTCCAAGCTCTACGAACGCTTCATGCGCATCAAGCAATGGAAACTCCTGGCCCCCTTCATGAGCCATAAGGCCGAAAAGAACGCCAATGGTGGAGGCACCCCCGAAGGAGCGAAAAGAGCCCGGTCCCTGTTCCATACTTTCTTTAATTTCTAACATTTACTGAAAAAATTCACCGAATCAGTCATGAACAATAAAGTCGTACTAGCATATAGCGGCGGATTAGACACTACCTATTGCGCGATCTATCTCCAAAAGATAAAGAACCTGGAAATACACGCCCTTACGGTGAATACCGGCGGGTTCAGTGACAAAGAGATCGAACAGATAGCCGCCCGCGCAAAAAGTCTGGGGGTAGCCTCCTTCCAATGCGTGGATGTGACAAAGGAATACTACGACAGCTGTATCAAATACCTCATCTTCGGCAACGTACTGAAGAACGCCACCTATCCCCTGAGCGTCAGCGCGGAAAGAATGGTGCAGGCGATCGCTGTCGCAGAACATGTGAAAAAGACCGGAGCGGCTTACGTCGCACATGGCAGCACGGGAGCCGGCAACGACCAGGTGCGCTTCGATATGGTATTCCAAAGCATGCTCCCCGGCGTGGAGATCATCACCCCCATCCGCGACCTGCGACTCAGCCGCGAAGAAGAGATCGCCTTCCTGAAAGAGCATGGGGTGGAAATGAACGTGGAAAAAGCAAAATACAGCATCAATAAAGGACTCTGGGGCACTTCCGTCGGTGGCAAGGAAACACTCACTTCCAAAGACTATCTCCCGGAAGAGGCCTGGCCAACACCCGTTACAGAGACAGGAACACGGTCCCTGGAACTGGAATTTGAAAAAGGAGAGTTACGGTCAGTGGATGGAAAAAAATTCAGCAACCCCGTCGAAGCCATCCAGCACCTGCAAGCCATCGCACAGCCATACGGTGTCGGCAGGGACATTCATGTGGGAGACACCATCATCGGCATCAAAGGCCGCGTTGGATTTGAAGCCGCCGCCCCTCTCATCATCATCAAAGCACACCACCTGCTGGAAAAACATACCCTCACCAAATTTCAATTGTACTGGAAAGATCAATTGAGCGCCTGGTACGGGAACTGGCTGCATGAAGGCCAGATGCTCGATCCTACTATGCGCAACATCGAAAAATTCCTGGAAGACACCCAGACCACAGTCAGCGGAAAGGTCTTTGTCACCCTGCAACCCTATCGTTTTACCGTCACAGGCATCGAAAGCGCACACGATCTCATGAGCAGCAAATTCGGCAGTTACGGCGAAATGAACAAAGGCTGGAGCGGCGATGACGTAAAAGGCTTTGCCAAAATATTCGGCAACCAATCCGCTATCTATCATAAAGTGAACGAGACTGCCCCATGAATACCGTCTCCAGGCTGCATCCGCTGAAGCACTATTTGTGGGGAGCGCAATGTGACGGATGGAACCTGGTAGACAATCCGGAGTTATCGGTAAAGATGGAAAGAATGCCGCCGCATACGTCCGAGCAGGAACACTTTCACCAGGTTGCCCGTCAATTCTTTTTCATCCTGAAAGGCATCGCTACTTTTCACACCGAAGAAGGACGGGTGGAAGTACAGGCACAAGAGGGCCTGGAGATCAGACCGGGACTTCGCCACAGGATTGCCAATGAAGGCGAAGATGACCTGGAATTCATCCTATGTTCGCAACCTTCGACCAGCGGCGACAGAATAAATATTGCAATATGACAACAATCAAGGCAGGCATTATCGGAGGCGCCGGATACACCGGCGGAGAAATGATCCGGATTTTAATCAATCATCCGCAAGTGGAGATCCGCTTTGTGCATAGCAAGAGCAATGCCGGCAAATACCTCTATGAAGTACACGAAGACCTGGCAGGAGATACCGATCAGAAATTTGCCGCCGACTGGAACAGCGATGTAGACGTACTCTTCCTTTGCGTAGGCCATGGGGAAGCAAAAAAATTCCTGGAAGAACACGCGAACAACCTGGGCAGTGCCCGGATCATCGACCTCTCCCAGGATTACCGCCTGCGCCCCTCCTCATTTATATACGGCCTTCCCGAATTGAACAGGGAAGCTATCCGTTCCGCTCATTATATCGCCAATCCAGGCTGCTTCGCTACGGCGATCCAGTTGGGACTGCTGCCCCTGGCAAAGGCCGGCCTCCTCCGGGATGCGGATGTCTATACTACCGGCATCACCGGCTCCACCGGCGCAGGGCAAAGCCTTTCCCCCACTTCCCATTTCTCCTGGAGAGCGAATAATATACAGGCATACAAGACGCTGACTCATCAACATCTAAAAGAAATCGGCCAGTCCCTGCAACAACTGGAGCCCGCATCATCAGGCGGCGCCATCCATTTCGTTCCCTGGCGGGGCGATTTCACCCGCGGCATTTTCGTCACCTCCCAGCTCCGATGCAACCGGACAGCGGAAGAACTGACCGCCCTGTATGAAGATTTTTATCACGACCACCCCTTCACCATTCTCAGCCGGTCGGCAATCTCGCTGAAGCAGGTGGTCAATACTAATAAATGCCTGATCCAACTGGAGCAGCAGGGTGGACAGCTTGTCATCCATTCAGCCATTGACAACCTGGTGAAAGGAGCTTCCGGACAAGCCGTTCAGAACATGAACCTGCTGTTCGGCCTGGACGAAACAGCAGGGCTGCATTTGAAAGCAAACGCATTTTAACATAGGAGAAGAGTAGCCCCCAACCGGCCTGCCCTTCTCCCTAAACAGAAAAACCATGAAATTATTCGACGTCTACCCTATCAATGACATTACTATTGTGAAAGCCAAAGGCTCTTACGTCTGGGACCAGGATGGACAGCAATATCTGGACCTCTACGGCGGCCACGCAGTAATATCTATCGGACATACCCATCCGCACTATGTACAGCGCGTTACCGACCAGCTGAATAAAGTGGGATTCTATTCCAACTCGGTCCATATCCCCCTGCAGGTAGAACTGGCGGATAAGCTGGGTAAAGTATCCGGCAGGCCCGACTACCAGTTGTTCCTCTGCAATTCGGGAGCGGAAGCCAATGAAAATGCCCTGAAACTGGCCTCTTTTCACAACGGTCGCAAAAAGATCGTTGCTTTCACCAAATCCTTTCATGGACGGACCTCCCTGGCCGTAGCCGTTACGGACAACCCCGCCATCCAGGCGCCGGTCAACAAGACGGATAATGTCATCTTCCTGCCCTTCAATGATGAGGCAGCCCTGGAAGCCTGCTTCAAGGCGCAGGGAGAGGAGATATCCTCCGTCATCGTAGAAGGGATACAGGGCGTGGGAGGCATCATCGAGGCATCGGCCCCCTTCCTGCAAAAGATCAGCCAGCTCTGCAAACAACATAATACCGTATTCATTGCCGATAGCGTACAATGCGGATATGGCCGCAGCGGAAAATTCTTTTCCCACGACCACGCCGGCGTAGACGCAGATATCTACACCATGGCCAAAGGAATGGGCAATGGATTCCCGGTGGCAGGCATCATCATCGCCCCCCATCTGCAACCCAAATACGGCATGCTGGGCACGACATTCGGAGGCAATCACCTGGCCTGCGCCGCCGCCCTGGCCGTACTGGAAGTGATCGAACAGGAGAAACTGATCAATAACGCAGAGACGACAGGAAATTACCTGATGCAGGAACTGAAGAAGATACCGCAACTGCAGAACATCCGGGGCAAAGGGCTGATGATCGGCTTCGATGTTCCGGAAAAACTGAAGGACCTGCGGAAAAACCTCCTGTTCCAGCAACAGGTTTTCACCGGCGAAGCCAAACCCAATACCATCCGCCTGCTGCCTTCCCTGGCCCTGCGGAAAAAAGATGCCGATGAATTCATTATAGCCATGGAAGAAGAGATCCATGCCATGACAACTGCAAAACCCGTTAAGTAAAATGAAAAATTTCATTTCCGCACATGATGTGACCGACATCAACAGCCTGGTGCAATCAGCCCTTGCTTATAAGGCCAATCCCTTAAAAGACAGGAACCTCGGCGCCGACAAAAGAGTGGGCCTGCTATTCCTCAACCCCAGCATGCGTACCCGGCTGAGCACACAGATCGCCGCACAGAACCTGGGCGCCGAAGCCATCATATTCAACGTGGACAAAGAAGGCTGGGCCCTGGAGTTTGAGGAAGAGGCCATCATGAGCGGCAATACCGTGGAGCACGTAAAGGATGCAGCCCCCATCATGGGCAACTATTTCGACATCCTTTGCATCCGCACCTTCCCTTCCCTGAAGAATAAGGAAGATGACTACAGCGAACTCTACATCAAACAGTTCATCAAATATTCCGGCATCCCGGTGGTGAGCCTGGAGAGCGCCACCCTGCACCCCCTGCAAAGCCTCACGGATGTGATCACGATCACCGAATCCCTGGCCGGCAGTGGCAAGAGTGCCGATGCTGCAGCTCCGGCCGGCAGCGATGGTACAGTTGTAGGACGCGGGCGCCGTCCAAAGATCGTCCTCACCTGGGCCCCTCACGTAAAAGCGCTTCCCCAATGCGTAGCCAACAGCTTCGCCCAATGGGTCAATGCCTGGGGACAAGCCGACTTCGTCATCACGCATCCCGAGGACTATGAACTGGATGAAAAATTCACCAAAGGAGCCACCATCACCCACAACCAGGATGAGGCCCTGAAAGATGCCGACTTCGTATACGTTAAGAACTGGAGCACCTACAATGATTATGGCAAGATCTATTGCAACGACCCCGAATGGATGCTGACAAATGAAAAGCTCCAGCTTACCAATAACGCAAAAGTGATGCATTGCCTGCCAGTTCGCAGAAATGTGGAGCTGAGTGATGAGGTTTTGGACAGCCCTGCCAGCATCGTGACACAGGAAGCTTCGAACAGGGTCTGGGCCGCACAGGCAGTGTTGGCGGAGATCCTTCGGACAAAAGGCTAAAGCAGATCTGATGTCCGATCAACGGATCCAGACCTAAAATTTCTGAATATGAATCCCCTTTCCATCATTAAAATAGGCGGCAATATCATAGACGACGAGGCCAAACTCGCCGCCTTTCTCGACGCATTCGCCGCCGTCAAAGGCAAAAAGATCCTGGTACACGGAGGCGGCAAACTGGCTACAAAAATGGCCGATGGACTGGGCATCCGGCAACAACTGGTCGACGGCCGCCGGATCACTGACGCAGAGACCCTGAAGATCGTCACCATGGTCTATGCCGGAACGATCAATAAAAATATCGTGGCCCTGTTGCAGGCCCGCGGCTGTAATGCCATGGGACTCACCGGTGCAGACGGCAACGCTATTCTGGCGCATAAAAGAGGGACGGCCAGCGGCAATTCAGCAACCGGCCAGGCGATCGACTACGGCTATGTGGGCGACGTGGACTCCGTAGACGCGGCCTTCCTCACCAGCCTCTTGCAACAGGACAAAGTCCTGGTATTCGCCCCCATCACCCATGACGGCAAGGGACAATTGCTTAATACCAATGCCGACACCATCGCCCAGGAATTAGCCCGGGGACTCAGCAGCTCCTTCGAGACCAGCCTGGTCTATTCCTTTGAAAAGAGCGGCGTCTTAATGAACGCGGAAGACGAAAGCTCCGTGATCAGCCGGATCAACCCCACCTACTACGAGGAATTAAAACAGCAGCAGGTGATCTTCGCCGGCATGATCCCCAAACTGGACAACGCCTTTGCCGCCCTGAAGAGCGGTGTAGGAAAAGTCATCATCGGACGGGCGGAAGAGCTCCAACAATTATTAGCCGGCGGGTCCGGAACAACCATCGTACATGATTAATCCAACTATCCATACACTACAGGCAGAAGCCATCAGCCTCTTACGACAACTGATCGCCATCCCCTCTTTCAGCAAAGAAGAAGATAAGACGGCGGACCTCATCGCAGGCTACCTCCATTCCAAAAACATTCCGGCGGAAAGATTACAGAACAATATCTGGGCAAAGAACCGGCACTTTGAAGCCCGCAAGCCCACCCTTCTGTTGAACTCCCATCATGATACCGTCAAGCCCAACAAAGCCTATACCCTCGATCCTTTCTCCCCTATCGAAAAGGACGGAAAATTATTCGGACTGGGCAGCAATGACGCAGGAGGTCCCCTGGTATCCCTGATCGCCACCTTTATTTATTTTTATGACAGGCAGGGGCTTGCATACAATATCGTGCTGGCCGTCACCGCAGAAGAAGAGATCTCCGGGCACAATGGCATTGAACTGCTGGTGCCGGAATTAGGGAGGATCGACTGGGGCATCGTCGGCGAACCGACGCAGATGCAACTGGCCGTCGCAGAAAAAGGATTGCTCGTTTTGGATTGCATCACGCATGGAAAAGCAGGCCATGCAGCCCGGGAAGAGGGAGAGAACGCCATTTACAAGGCAATCCCGGACATGGAATGGTTCCGCACCTACCGGTTCCCCAAGGTATCCGAGCTGCTGGGACCCGTCAAGATGAGCGTCACCGTGATCGATACCGACAATAAAGCTCATAATGTGGTGCCTTCTCAATGTCATTTCGTAGTGGATGTGCGTGTCAACGAGCTTTACACCTTTGAGGAAATCCTGGCCATTATCCGTAAGGAAGTGTCCTGTGAAGTAACCCCCAGGAGCCTGCGTATGCGTTCCTCTTCCATTCCCCTGGACCATCCGGTCGTACAATCCGGCATCCGGGCAGGAAGAAAATGTTATGGCAGCCCTACCACTTCCGATAAGGCACTCATGCCCTTCCCTACGCTGAAAACAGGGCCCGGCGATTCGGCCAGGAGCCATACGGCCGATGAATATATCTATCTGAAAGAAATACAGGAAGGAATTGAATCGTATATTCAACTGATCGATCCGATCCTGGCAACAAAGGGCTGACCGTGAACAACGCGGCCATCATAAGTACTAATAACAAATAACTAGCGAAGCGATCTCACTGAGACCTTTGAAAAGACATTAATAACGAAGTAACTATGAGCACGAGTAACAAGCTCTGGAGCAAAGAAAATACCAGCACGTCTCAACTGATCGAATCCTTCACCGTAGGACGCGACAAAGAATTTGATGTGCTGCTGGCAGAATACGATGTACTGGGCTCCCTGGCCCACACAGAGATGCTGGAAGGGGCAGGCCTGCTCACTAAGGAAGAACGGATCCTTATCCATAAGGAGCTCAACAACATCCTGGACGAGATCCGCAGCGGCCGTTTCTCTATAGACAAGGACATAGAAGACGTGCATTCACAAGTGGAATGGCTGCTCACCAACCGCATCGGCGAAGCGGGAAAAAAGATCCACAGCGGCCGGAGTCGGAATGACCAGGTGGCGGTAGACATCAAACTTTACCTGCGGGCGGAAGTCCTGGCCGTGAAAGAAGAAGCCCGGCAATTATTCGACCTGCTCATCACCCTCAGCGAACAATACAAAGACAAATTATTACCTGGTTATACCCATCTGCAGATCGCCATGCCTTCTTCCTTCGGGCTCTGGTTCGGCGCCTATGCAGAGAGCCTGGTCGATGACCTCGAATTGCTGGCTGCAGCTTATCATGTTGCCAATAAGAATCCCCTGGGCAGCGGAGCCGGTTACGGCTCTTCCTTTCCCCTCAACAGGGAACAGACCACCCGCGCCCTGCATTTCGCCACCCTGAATCACAATTCCGTATATGCCCAGATGAGCCGGGGCAAGACGGAAAAGATCGTCGCCACCGGACTGGCCACCGTGGCAGCTACCCTCAGCAAGCTCGCCATGGACTGTTGCCTCTATATCAACCAGAATTTCGGCTTTATCTCTTTTCCTTCGGAACTGACCACCGGTAGCAGTATCATGCCCCATAAGAAGAATCCCGATGTATTCGAGCTGATCCGGGCAAAATGCAACCGCATACAGGCCACCCCGAATGAGCTGACCCTGCTCATCAATAACCTTCCTTCCGGTTATCACCGCGACCTGCAGCTGACAAAAGAGATCCTCTTCCCCGCGATCAGCGAAATAAAGGCCTGTCTACAGATGACCCGGCTCATGTTATCGCATATCCAGATAAAAGACGCTATCCTGGAAGACGAAAAATATAAATACCTTTTCAGCGTAGAAGCCGTCAATGAGCTGGTGAATAAAGGCATCCCCTTCCGTGAAGCATACAAACAGGTAGGCAACCAGATCGACAAGGGCGAATTTAACTTCGATTACAAACAGCAATTACACCACACCCATGAAGGCAGCATCGGCAATCTGTCCAATGATAAGATCGTAAAAGAAATGGAGAAGGTACTGCAGAAATTCGCATAAAGAGAACAGTACAAAAAAGAGAACAGTACAAAGAGGACAACCCTATTGCACTCGCAGACTAACAACCTCCATGTCTGCTAATATTCCCCAATTCTCCGGCTTTGCCCGGGAGAAAGCAAGCAATTTTTTATTATGCCTTATAATGGCTGTTTTGCAGAGGATTGCCGGGTCCCCCGGAATGGAAAAGGAGCCATCGTACATAAATTGAAGACGGACTGGCACAACTTCAGCAAGAAAATCGTCAGAATACTCCTGTGACAACATATTTTCATCGGTCTGGCGGGAATGTTCCGCTTCATTCTTAAAAGGAATTGCTTGTCCTACGGAGGATTCATACGTCTTACCTGACCATCCCAACTCAAAAAGGGGAATTATCACGCCGGTATCCGTTTGATCATCTAATTGCTGCATATGATCCCATAGAGATCTGTTGATATCCAGTTTTATTTCGACGAAAACACCTTCCAGAGGAAGCCTCCCCGATGGATAAAAAAAAATCAGCCCTTCCTTTATAATAGCATCCTGGGCCGCCGAAGAGAAATACAAGCCTGTCACCATTGCGACCGTTACCAGGGAATCCATTACTATAGTACTATACCTTACCATATATGCTCGCCGAAAAATAAAAAATATAAAATGGAGGCTGTCGGGTCGGAGAGGGAGGTACTCTGTGTATACACGACATCATTTATCGCATATCTCGCATATTCGGGGGGAAGGAAATCACAGGAGAACCAGGCGCTCCCGAGCTGCCGCAGCCGGACGGCAAAAGCCTCCAGTTTTTCATCCTGCGGGTAAAATGAATAGCGGTTGGTGAAAATCAACGGGCTTTTATTTTTTAATTCCAGTAAGGGATCCTCGATATTCATGATCTCATAATCAATAAAAGTAAGCCCGGACAGGTTGGCAAAAACAGACCTGTGAAAAATGATCTTTCGTCTTGCAGGATCGGCAGGAAGCGTAATGTGCGCGGACCAGGCCGGATGAGATAAGGGACTGTCTACCGTTCTGTCTTCTACAGTACAACCTCCCAATTCTGACTGCAGCATTTTTATAAACCCTTTCCACTTATCTTTTTGAGAGAGCTTAGACGCAGAGGCGGTCCTGAAACTTTCCCATTCTGCTTGCCAGGGGTCGGCTATCAGGATGGAAAGTTGTTCCTTTGATATGCCGGCTGAGCAGGGATAAAATTGTCTGATGATCTTTATATAGTCCGAAAGAGCTTTCTTCTCCATTTCATTTTTTTTCCTGCTAAAAGAAAAGGGGATAATTGATAGATCCCCTTTCAAAATTAAGTAAAAATACGCTCTGTCAGGGGCATGGGTTGGCTGCCGTGCCATATACCGCAGCCGAGTTGACGCTGGCCGCCAAAGTTCTGTTGGCTGTAGAGCCCGGAACGAATGCAGAGACAATACCTGAAAAATTCGTTAACCATAGACTGACCGCTGCGCTGTTGCCCGGAACAGAAGCTGCGGCCCCCAACTGGTAAACCGTAAAATCAGCGGACATGTTGGAGACCAGTGTCGCGATCACGCTGTAGGCATAATTGTCGAAATAATAACTCATCACGCCATCCGGTGCCACCTTTCTTACAATATCCCCATCAGTGATCAACTGCTTGGTCAGTACAAAATCATTTAAAAATTGAAGAGGCGTCTCCGTCTTACCGAGTAGCTGTGATGCAATGGGAGAATTCATGGCATTATCCGAAACGTAATTGGTAAATCCTATATAGGCATTGAATGGATTGATCTGTGTAGGATCCGTAGGGCTGACAAATCGCATGCCCAGCAGGTTGGTCGATACATAGGAACAATCACTGGTCTGACAGGCAAATTTGAAAGAGGTCTTGCAGAGGGGGTTTGTGGTGTATAGCTCGGCAGGAGCAGGCTCGTCACAGATCCCATAATCCACGCATGGGTCCCCTGTAAGCGAATTATCGCTATAGGTGCCATTATCCCCTGTATCTACACATTCGTCCCAGCAGTTCGTGGCCACCAATACCCAGTCGCCGCAGTCTTCAGTAGTACCTTCATCGGTGACAGTATAATAACAATCCTGTTCATAAGTATAGTCACAATAAGTAGTACATTCAAGGTCCGCCGGAGCTACCGCATTTTTCCCGGCGCCGGTGACCGTTTTTCCCGGCGGCCTGGAAGCCGCCCCTTTTACAACTCCCTGACTATACGGGGAAAAATATTTTTCAATTTTCCCGTTCTTCATCTTTAAAAGAAACAAAGGGGTTCCATCCCATTTCCTGTATTTAATGAACCCGTTGAAATCTTCAGCCAGTCTGGTAATATGATTATTGCTGACCTCATTCAGATGATTGACCACATACTCCTTATCAGGTGTAAAGGTCACGATCCGCTGATCTACCCTTCCGGTTCTTTTGTTCTTATAGATGACCAGCCGGTCAAAGCTCGCATTCAGAACCTGCAGATTGGCCGACGGATCAACAGGGTTCTCTTTCGTACTGACGATGGTGGTTGGACGTTGATTGTAGAACAATGGCACTTCCACATACGTGGAAGTAGAAGTCTCACCGGCATAAGCCTTGGCCCAGACCACATATTTTTGATTGGTCTTACCTGTTTTCGAAGCCGGCGCCTGGGCTTCCCCCACCAGGCTGCCCTGTTCCTTTTTTAGTACCTTATAATATCTTTTGGCGAGGGAGATGTCCATAGGAGTACTTACATCCGTTATGGATTTACTCCTGGAGGAAGCAACATCATTCTTCCGGCACGCAAAAAAAACAACAAAACCGGAAATGAAAAGAAGAAGAGCGAGGCTGGCATGCTTGTATCGCATAAGTTAAGGTTTAAGAAAATTTAGCGTCATTTCTCCGGATATGCAATAGTAGATACAAAGGCTTTCCACTAAAAATCGGGTAAGTAGTTGTAAATACTTAATCCCGGCTAATGGAAAATGACAGGGCATTCAAAGTCATCCGGCTTTGTTCCGGTATTTTTTTTCTTAATTTGTTCCTGCCTAAATCGGATGCTATGAATCGCGGACTCCTTATCCATCTCCAGGTTCTACTCATGCTTGCCTGTACTTTTCAAAGCTGCAACAGGACGGGAAAAGATGAATATGCAGACCTGGCCGCAAGAATTATCCCCTTATCCGGTAATAATAAACAGGAGATCTATAAAATAATCAACCTTTACAAGCACGAAAAAAATGACCTGAAATACAAGGCGGCCTTGTTCGTACTTGAAAATATGTCAGGCCAATATCATCATTCGGGAAATAATATCGCCCGCTACCGCGCCTTATTCGATACCCTGAATGACATGGCCCGCAAGGGAACAGCCCGGTTCAACAGTTCATGGGATTCTATCCAGGCAGGCTTCGATTTTTCAGGCGACGGGAATTTGGTTGTCATTAATGACCTGCAGGTAATAAAAGCCGCGGATTTTACAAGGCAGCTAGAGGCATCCTTCCGGGCATGGAACTATCCCTGGGCGCGAAGCCTGACATTCGGGGAGTTCTGCCGGTATTTACTGCCGTTCAAACTCGCCAGTGAAGAACCTGACAACTGGAAAGAGGAAATACAGAAAAAATATGCCTGGATAGCGGATTCCTTACAGGGCAACAGGGACGCTAAAAAAGTATGCCTGCTCCTGAATAACGATCTGAAAAAGACATTTTATATTAATGCCAGATTCCAATGCAATTGGGATCCGAATTATTCCGACCTATGCCAGCTTCATACCGGCACCTGTACACATGCAACACAAATGGCCGCCTATATCATGCGTGCAATGGGAGTCCCGGTTGTAATGGATTATGTTCCCTTCTGGGCCAGCAAGAACGGCAGCCACGCCTGGAATGCCCTCATCGATCACGGCAGGAGCATCGACTTTGTGGGGTCGGAGACCGATCCCGGAATGAACAAGATCGAATTCACCAGAACTGCCTGGATAAGACGCAAACGGGCAAAAATTTTCAGAAGGACCTACGAAATACAAAAAAATAGCCTGGCATTGACAGCCGATTCCTCCGTTCAGATCCCTGAAACATTTAAAAGCGCTTATTTTATAGATGTTACAAAAGAATATGTCCCGGTGTCCGATGTTTCATTAACCGTAGCCCATCTGCCGGACAACCAGCGATTCGCCTATCTGTGCGTCTTCAATGATAACGAATGGCGACCAGTCTGCTGGTCATCTCTAAACGCCCTTGGCAATGCAACGTTCCGGGACATGGGAAGGGATATCCTGTATCTGCCTATGTATTATCAGGATCAGGAGTATATTCCCGCAGGAGATCCATTCATCCTTACCAAAAAAGGGGATATGGAAAAAATACTTCCTGATAAAGACAGGAAACAAACCATCGTTATTTATAAAAAATATCCTGAGGATAAGACCAACGATATCGCGAAGGGGGAACGGTACGAACTATTCCTCTGGAATAACAAATGGATCTCCCAGGGCGAACAATTAGCAGCAGCCGACTCCCTGATATATAAAAATGTTCCCTCAGGAGCGTTATACTGGATCAGGGACCTGGATAAAGGCAGACAGGAAAGGATCTTTACCTACCGGGATGGGCAACAGGTCTGGTGGTAAAATTAGCAGGCGTATTAAAAATCGTTGAGGAGGCGTATTAAAAAATCATTGACATGCGTACTACAGGTTCTCTCCGGCAATGGATCTTTTTATCATTGATCCCGGGTGCATGGGCCCTGACCACCTGCCACCCCGGCGGATTTATAGATCCCGCAGCCAGGATCCGGTTAATTGACCCGGGTTATGCAAAGCAAGATCCGCTCGTCAGGCTGGTAAACATGCCGACATATACGGAATTGGAGGATTCTTTTAATTTGACCAAAGACGGAAAAGTGCAGGTGTATGCTGTCGGCGAATTAATATACAATCTCGCCGAAGGCCCAAGGCAACGTTTCTTTAAAGGAGATGACATCACCTTATTTTTTAAGGTCCCGGACGATGAAAATTCCGGAACCTTCTCTCAAAAAAAGTTTTATCTATCCTGGTCGGAGGCAAAAGGCAGAAAAGGAAGAGCTACCCTTGAAAAAGAGGGTATTTTATTGGAAGGATCTCAATATACAGATAGCATTAATAAACGATTCCGTGGAATAAATGGAGGATATCGTGCGGAAATAAAAATTCCCTGGCGCTCGTTGAGTAATAAATTTATTCCCCAAAAAGGGGCGGAGATAGGGTTTGATATAGTCATCGGGGACACGGACGATGAATACGGGCAAAAAGCCGCTATGGCCTGGTCTTCCGGTGATCCTGAGACCAGCAAGGGAAAGATCTCTTTATCAGCCCCCGGTAAGGCAGTCGCTTCAGATGACCCATACAGGATATGCGCCCTCCCCGGCCATATACAGGTAGACAGCATCCTTGATAAAGCCTGGGCAAGTCTGCCGGGATATGCTGTCTCTAATGTTATTTTTGGTATCGTGAAAGACAGGTACGATCTGTCTGCTTGTGTCAAAGCTATTTGGGATAAAGATAACCTGTACCTTATGCTTGATATTATGGATAACAACAGGAGAAGGATCTGGCAAAAGAATATCCGGCAAATGCAAACTTTTCTCGATTATGGATGGATTGAAAATGCTAAGGGGGGGAAAATATGGGAAATGAACGCGTTGGATTCCAAATATGCAGGAGGCGCCTTTAAAAATCAATATATCGATACGTTATTGAGCCTGAAAAAAGGAACGTATATTGTCAGATACATCAGCGATGAATCTCATTCATATGGCAATTGGAACGCCGCCCCTCCTGAAACTCCCTTTTACGGCATCGTCGTTTACCAGGCCAGGAAATAGCCGGTCATGTTACCATTTGTCTCTTCCGGGCAATTTCTTCCCTCGCCCGGGCAATTTTGGACCAGGCGACGGCAATTTTGGGCCAGGGGACAGCAATTGTTATGGTTCCAGTTGTTGCAAACGCGCTTGTACGGTCTCCTTTATATACGAGACCTGCGTGGAAGGAACTTTGACTGGCAATGACAGTATCGACCGGCCCGTAGTTATAGCTTTAGCGGCTTGCTTTGTCTGATCGTAAAAATTAAATAAATAAAACCGGCTGGTAAACCGGTTGGGGACCATGTATATCAGGGTCAAATAAGCATTTTCCGCCTTACCCCATTGCCCGGTCCTGAAATAACAATCCGCGAGTTCCTCGTACAACATACCTCCGCTATCTATACTGATCAGCTTTTCGAGTATTTTAATCGCTTCCGTATAATGCCCGGAACTGACCAGGGCATTGGCATAATCACTTAAGAAGAGTTGGTCTTCCTTTAGATCAGGGTACTGTCCTTCATATATTTTTAAGGACTCAGCCAGATAGCCGGCCCGAAAGAGATCCTTTGCCTCCCGATATCTCTTGTAGTGATTATAATTCACCAAATAAGATCCGGTATGAAACCAGGTAATACCAGTCAGGAAAAAAATTGCCGCCAGCAGGCAATTATAAAGTGATTTTTTTGACGGCGCCTGATAAAAAAAGATGACGAGGAGAGCCGACACGAGCATACATTGAAAAAAGAATTTTTTAAAAACGAACGTAAAGAGAGCGGCAACGGAGATCGCAATGAGCTGGGAAGTGGCGATCGTCAACGGTATAGGATAAGGAGGCTTATTTTTAAAGGCCTTTTTAATAAATAAAAAGATCAGGAGGGCAGTGGCCAATAGCGCTATAAGACCGGCGAGCCCCGTCTCTGTTACAAACTCCAGGTAGTCGTTAAAGGCATGCTTGGTATTGTCGGCCAGCAATAATTCCTTTGTTGTATAACTGCCTTCCCTGAAATATCCTGCCTGGTATCTGGCATAGACGACACCAAAGTTGCCCCATCCTATCCCGGAAAAGAAGTTTTGTTCCAGAATCCTGAAGCATATTTTATAAATGAGCATCCTCCCGAACGATGAGTCGGTCTTAAAATTCGACGCTAAAAAAAACACCAGCAACAGAAAGGTGAAAATTAAGGTCAGCACCATCCCTTTACGGATCGCAAATCGCCGGAGAGACCACCCAATAAAAAAGGTGCTCATGAGATACCCTATGGTAAAGGACCTGCTATGGAATATAATGGCAAAGACAAGGCAAATCAGGCTTTGGATCAAAGGGATCCAGTCTTTTAATCGCTGTTTGTTATATAAATAAATTATATTTTTATTCCCGGGATAAGGCATCTTACTCCAAAAGATATTGCAAAATTCGCAGGAACTTTTTAAATCCTTACTGATTTAAATTGTAAATTGTCAGGACCAAGCTACTACATTATGAAATTAATTAATCTGACAATTTCAGCCCTGTTGCCGGGCATTTTCAGTTTTTATTCCGACAACCCGGCCGTGCTGCACCCCCTGCCACCCATCCATCCGCCGCAATTGGTACAATCCCTGCACCCCCGGTTGATCTTCTGCGGCGCCCCTATGCAACCAGAAGCAGCATCTATCCCACGAAGCAACATCGCCGACACCAATTCAAAAGCACAAGCTCTCAGAGACATACAATCCCATTATGACGAGTACAAAAAGATCGCCTTGCAGATCTGGGACTACGCAGAAGTAGGCTACAAAGAAGTAAAAAGCTCCGCCCTGCTGCAAACGACCCTCAGCGCCAATGGATTTACGGTGAAAGCCGGTGTGGCAGATATTCCGACAGCCTTTGTAGCGGAATATGGATCCGGCAGTCCTGTGATCGGCATACTGGCTGAGTTTGACGCTTTACCGGGACTGGCCCAGCAGGCGGTCCCCGAAAAGACGCCCATTGAAGGGAAAATTGCCGGACATGGCTGCGGTCATCATCTGTTCGGCACTGCCTCCGTAGCAGCAGGTATCGAAATAAAAAAGCTGATCGAAGAGAAAAAGCTCAGCGGCACCATCCGCGTTTATGGATGTCCGGCAGAAGAGGGCGGCTCCGGAAAAGTTTATATGGTACGGGCCGGTCTGTTCAGGGACGTGGATATCGTGATCCACTGGCACCCGGGAGCTGACAACGGGGTAACCCTCACCAGCGCCCTGGCCAACAAGTCGGCTAAATTCCGTTTTCATGGATTGGCAGCTCATGCGGCAGCCTCTCCGGATAAAGGCCGGTCAGCCCTGGATGGAGTAGAGGCGATGGATAATATGGTCAACATGATGCGGGAGCATATCCCCCAGGAGACGCGGATCCATTATGTTATCACGAGCGGTGGGAAAGCCCCCAACGTAGTACCGGATTATGCCGAAGTCTACTATTATGTGCGGCACCCCAAAAAGGAAGAAGTGGTGAGGATCTTCGACTGGGTAGTGAAAGCGGGCAATGGCGCAGCGATGGGAACAGAGACTACCGTTGATTATGAAGTCATCGGAGGTACGCATGACCTGCTCCTGAACAGGGCCCTTGCGGACGACATGCAGAAGAACCTGGAACGTGTCGGCGGTGTCTCTTATACACCGGCCGAAACCGAATTCGCTAAAAAATTGCAATCCTCGTTCACATACAAAGTGCCGGCGATCGAATCCGCCGCCGAGGTCAAGCCCCTGAAAGAAGAAAATGACGCCGGAGGAGGCTCTACCGACGTAGGAGATGTCAGTTATACCGTCCCGACAGTAGGCCTTCGGGCAGCTACCTGGGTACCGGGAACACCGGCTCATAGCTGGCAGGCCACCGCCTGCGGAGGAACGGAGATCGGCGCCAAAGGAATGATGGTCGCAGCCAAGACCATGGCCCTTACAGCCATCGACCTGTATACAGACCCCTCTTTAATAAAAAAAGCAAAAGAAGAATTTGTAAAGGATAAAGGGGATTATCAGTACAAGGCGCTGCTCGGAGACCGCAAGCCGGCCCTGAATTACCGGGATTAAAGACAGGATATACCCTATCCCGGGGCCTTTCTGAATCTGCTTGCCCTGGTGTCCAGGCTTTAAATTACTCCGTTTTTAAACACTTCACCGGATTAGTGATCGCCGCTTTCACCGACTCATAACCGACCGTCAGCCAGGCCACCATCAATGCCGCCAGGGCAGCGATCAGAAAAATAGTCCAGTTGACATGAATATGGTAAGCAAAGCCGGCTAACCAACTGTTGATGGCAAACCAGGAAAGCGGGATAGCAATCACCGTGGCAAGCAGGATCAGCCGGGTAAAACCAGTCGACAATAAATAAACAATATGGAAGACGGAGGCGCCCAGCACTTTGCGGACGCCTATCTCTTTCGTGCGTTGTTCGGCCATAAAAGCGGACAAGCCATATAAGCCCATACAGGAAATAAGAATAGCCAGGACGGCAAATAGATTGAACAGGCTTCCCAGGTGTTGTTCCCCCTTATAAAGCTGCGCTAGTTCCTGATCGAGAAAATTATAGGTGAACGGATAGGCCGGGTTAAGCTGCTGGCTTATTCGAGCCAGCGCCTTGATCGTTGCAGCTGTGGCGCCGGGTTTGGTCCGAACCACTACCGTACCTCCCCATCTGTTAAGGCGTAAGATCAGGGGCTCTATAGACTGCTGGATAGGCTTGAAATTAAAATCCTTCACCACGCCGATGATCATTCCATTAGCGCCTTGAAAAAAGAGCGGCTTGCCTACAGCATTACTTACCGTCATTCCCATCATCCGGATAGCCGTTTCATTGGCGATAAAATTGTTGGTGTCTGCTTTGAACGCTGTTGAAAAACCCCGCCCATTCAACACCTTCATTTGAAATACATCAATAAAATCCTCGCTGACATCCATAGAGGGAACAACCACCTGCGACCGTGGATCCTTTCCCTCCCATCGTATATCGACAGTGCCACTGGTGAGATTGGTCGGCAGATCGGAAACAATGGCGAAATTACTGGTAAGCGGATCCCGTTTCAATTCGGTTTTCAGGGCCTGCTGTTTGCTCCAAATATCGCCGGCCATGTTCATATACAGCAGGTTTTCCTTTTCAAAACCCAGGTTCCTGTTTTTGATAAAAGTAAGCTGATTGTAAACAACGACTGTACCAACCAGTAAGACGATGGAAACGATGAACTGCGTCACCACCAGGCCATTGCGGAAGAGCAGATTTCCTCCCATCGATCTCATATTCCCTTTCAGCACTTTAGCCGGCCGAAAGCCGGAGAGGAATAAGGCCGGATAGCTGCCGGACACCAATCCGGTAACCAATGCTATCCCAAACAGGCTCAACCACAGTTTTCCATCCAGGAAATGCAAAACAAGTTTCTTCTCAGCAATATGATTGAACACAGGAAGGAATAACAATACCAGTACAATGGCCAGCACCAAAGCAAGAAAAGAAATAAGCAGGGATTCGCCCAGGAATTGTTTAACGAGCTGTCCCCGTAAGGCCCCGATTACCTTGCGAAGCCCGACCTCTTTAGCTCTTCTGGCCGATCGGGCCGTAGCCAGGTTCATAAAGTTAATACAGGCTACCACCAGGATGAAAATAGCAACGATAAAGAAAATGTTGACGTATTGAATATTCCCATGGCCGGGCAGATCTACCTGCAAGTTGGAATGCAGGTGAATGCTGGTTAGCGGCTGCAACTGGAAGGCAGCCTTCACGTTGGAATCATGCTTTTTGTAGATCTGGTCCATGTGCCGGCCAAGCGCTGACAGGGACGCAGCAGAAGGAACAAAATGCTGATCCAGCAGGACATAGCTATAAAAGTTAAAATTATCCCACGTGTTACTTTTTAGGTCATTATCGTCCCGGGCGACAGACGACATCGGTAAAATGAAATCAAATTGCAGATGGGAATTGGATGGGATATTGGCCAGTACTCCCGTAACGGTAACGTTGCGTTCATTGTCTCTGCGTAAAGTCCTGCCGATCGCATCCCCCTGGCCGAAATACTTTTTTGCCATGTCTTCAGTGATCAGCACTCCATCCACACGGCTCAATGCCGTATGCACGTCTCCTTTGACCAGGGGAAAACTGAACATTTCCAAAAAGGTGGAATCGACATAAAAGACCCTTTTCTCTTCGAATTTGCGATCAGTCGCTTCAAATAAATGGGTGGAGAGATGACTCAACCGTACAGTATTTTTTATCACCGGCATCTCTGCCTGCAGGCCCGCGGGCATGCCTGCAGGATTTACGGCCGCTTTAAAATCACCTGCATTACAGGTAATACGATACAACTGGTCAGCATTTTTGTGAAACCGGTCGTAGCTTAACTCATTATGCACCCATAACAGGATCAGAATGCTGGAAGCCATGCCAATGGCCAGGCCTGAAATATTGATGAGGGAATAAGCTTTATGACGTAGCAAATTTCGGAAGGCTATCTTGAAATAGTTCTTTAGCATAGTCACAGTATTTTTCGCTTATAGATTATATAAGACGAATGGCACAGCCGATTTGTTACAGATGCAGAAAAGGAATTATTCCATACCGGATCCCACTAAAAAAATATTCCGTCCAGGGCCTTGCAGCGCGACCTCTCTGATCTCACCGGCGCCCTCAAAGGAGATCCGGATACCCACGACCTCGCCGATCGACAAGGACTGTTCCGTATTAAAGATCAGTTTATCATTCAGCATTATTTTCAGGCGATGGTCTTCCACAGTACACTTCACTCGCTGAAAATCCCTGAAATCGCACCCGAAGGCGCTGAGATCATGATCTTTCCCACTGATGCCCTGATCGCCCGTCAACAGGTTGATATCGGAGATACAACCTTTGTCCGAAAGAGGAATGATAATGGCGCTCTCCGTACCTAATATATTGATCTTCACTTTCCGGCAAAGGCATTGTTCCACCGGGCTGGTATTCCTCAGCGTAGTCGAGAAGGTAAAATGATCGGCCGGGATGCCTTCAAATTCCCGGACATTAGTGAAATCCACCCAGGTATTGTTGAACAGGGCAGCCCCTGTCTTTTGTTGCAGGACAGCGGGAGAGATGCTCAACGCAGACGGATGCTCCATCTCTTTCGCCCCGATCTCCGCCCCTGGCCCCCCAATCTCGCCAGCCGTCAGATACACGGGTAAGGGCTTCCCCGCAATAATACCCTTCCATCCTTTTGTTTTAATAAATACCGGGCACTCTTTTCGGATCTCCCCGTTCACGATGAGCTTGGCCATAAAGTATCCGGGATAATAATAAAGAGACGTATGTTCCTTTCCGTTGGCAGGGACGATTTCCCGTCTGGAGGTATCCCAGGACTGTTGTATGATCACGGAACGTCCGTCCGGGGAAGGTACATCATAATAAAAGACAACGGAATTGGGTAGGTCGTCGGAGGTATTTTTATGCTCAAATTTCACAGGAGCCAGCCCCCCCACCCCTTGAGAGTTTGATCCCGGACCTGATTCGGGACCTGATGCCGCATCTACCTCCGGACCTACCTCCGGCCGAGACCTCGAACCGAACAAAGAGAGCAGCCCGATGAGAATAACAACCGCCGATACAATGATAGAAGTCAGGAGCAGGCGCCGCCGGGGGGCCGGGGAGACCGGCGACCCTAAAGCCGATGGGGCACTATCGGACCCCGTTGACACGGCCTGTCCCTCTGCCACAGGAACATTGCCGGCAGCAGTCCGTTCAGCATGTTGCTGCAAAAATTCCCGCCATCCGGCAAATCCTGCAAACCGGGCCAGCGCATTCAGGGTGGCAGTTGTCGGAGAGCTTTCATAGCGCACTTTCCCCCAGATCCTTTTTAAAGTAGAGACACTCAGCCTCACAGCCGTTCTGTCAAATATCCTTTCACTGAGATTGTCAAAATCCTCATTCGTCCAGGCCGCAGCATCTCCCCAATGGAGCGAAGCTTCGATCAATTGCCTGCATTTCTCTAAGGAAGGTTCATTTTTTATCACTGGAAATGAATCGATTAAATTTTGAACACATTTGAACAATAGTTGAACCGGCTCACTCCCGGTAAAACACCAAATTTGACAGCCAATTGCCAACATTCAAATTACAGCCTGAATAACCTTCAAAACTGTTACCCAAATTTAATTTCTTTACCATGAAGCCCAAGCTTTTTATTTTGCTCTTCTGCCCGCTGACGGTCTCCGTGCTGAAAAGTCATGCACAGACGACCATTCCATTCGACTCCCCCCGGTGGACAATAAAGGCCGACTCAGCCATCCGGGAAGAATACCTGGGCCGCCCCTGTCTGAAGCTGATCAATGGCGTCGCTTTATTGAAAGACGCCCACTTCACCAACGGCATCATCGAATTTAAAATAGCCCTGGAGCAGGCCCGCTATTTTCCCGGTATGCGCTTCCGTATGGAGGATGAGGGCAACGGGGAAAGTTATTACCTCCGTCCGCATCAGTCGGGCAACCCGGATGCCATGCAGTACTACCCGGAGTATAATGGCGCAGGGAGCTGGCAATTGTATTATGGCAAAGGCTTCAACAATGCTCATAAACTGCCTTTTGACCGGTGGCTTTCTATCAAAATACTCGTCAGCGGCACCCGGGCGGAAGTCTATTTTGACAAGGAGAAAGAGCCTGTCCTTTATATCCATAAATTGAGGCGGCCTCTTGCAGCAGGGATGATCGCCCTCGACAATGGCTGGCCCGTCCCGGCGCGTTATGCCGATTTCTCCTATACGGCCACAGATTCCGTGCAGCTTATGAACAGTCCAGCGCCGGAACCCGTCCTGCCGGCCACCGTATTCACGAGCTGGCAGGTATCCACCCCCTTTGATGAAAAGCAGATACAGAGCCGCCCCTCCCTCTCGCCTCAGGACACCTCCTCTCTTCAATGGCGGACGCTGCCAACCGATGAACGGGGCGTAGCCGATCTTTCCATACTGGCAGGGACGATGCCGGGAAAGAACACCGTATTCGTCCGGCAGGTCATTGAATCCGACCGGCCGCAGATCAAAAAATTTTCCTTCGGATTTTCAGACCGGGTCAGGGTTTATCTCAATTCGAAATTGTTGTATGCCGGAGAGGATAATTTCCTGTCAAGGGACTACCGTTTTTTAGGGACGATGGGTTACTTCGATGAACTGTACCTGGACCTGAAAAAAAGCCGGAACGAGATCTTGATGGCGATATCGGAAGACGCGGGCGGCTGGGGCGTACAGGCCAGACTGGAAGATTGGCCATGATTTTTTCCGTACATTAGATCCGGCCACCCCCGCCAAAAAGACAAGCCGGCCGAAAATTATGCAGCGCGAAAGAATGGCGCAGGTCGGAAGGGGGAGGTCGGAAAAAAATCATGTCAACCGCAACAACACTGCAGACCGAAAGGACCCTGCTAACCTTATTAACAGAAGAAGATATTCCCGCCATGATGGAGATGGCCCGGGAGCCGGATACCTTTAAATACATTAAGAAATTGCTCATTATGACAGCGCAGGAATATGCACAGTTCCTGCAGACCAAACTGGAACAGATCCGCGATAAGACGGGCTTCCATTGGGCTGTCTGGCTTAAAGATGGGGGTACTTTTATCGGCGCCGTCAATCTCAACCCCGTCGCCAGCACCCCCATGATGCAGATCGGCTGCCAGTTGAAAAGGGATTACTGGGGCCAGGGGTTTGCCTCCGAACTGACCAAATGCATACTGGACTTCGGAATCAACGAACTAGGTCTAAAGGCTGTTTACGGCGTCTTCGAAAAAGAGAACGGCACGTCCCGCAGACTATTGGAAAAACTGGGCTTTGTATGGCAGGAGACCAAAAGCTCCCAGGGAGTGGACGTGGAGATCCACAGATACCCGGCATCCTGACATCATTTATCCACGGAACGCATCCGATCAGGGTTGCCCCCCGCAAAGTTATCGCTGCCGCTTAAAAGACCGGGTCTGCTTATCCCGGTGACCGGAATATCCGATATTATTTTCCTGTAATGCTTTTATTAACGGCTGGATAGTTTCCACATTCAACTCGGCTACCTTCAGTTTTTTGTTTCCACTATGGATGATCGTTACTCCTTCAAGCCTTCCATTCAAGGTGTGAATGGATTGAGTAGAAAAGCTTTGGATCTCCGGGAATGTAAGGGTTTGGGGTCTCGTCAGTATTTTAAAGAAAACGAGTGAGTCGGGAGTGATAGTGACTCTGATGGGGCGAAACAGTGTCGTTATAATGAAAAGGGGAGTATAATAAAGAGCAGCCACGCCAATCCCGATGACATTTAACAGATCCGAAGAATCTTCCGGTTCCCGGATAATCCGGTAATAAAAATAAAAGAAGAAAGACCAAAGGACAAGGAGTAACAATAATCTGAATGACAGGCTTTTTCTATTGACGCCGATGTTTATCATATTTATTCGCTTATCGCATTTGTGTTGCATCCACCCTGGAAGGAGTATCCCCTCCTGCAATGATCGTACGTGAGCTGAGGGCAATGGATTGGATGATACGGGCCATATTTTTCATATCCAGCGTACCGATCTCATCTCCCTGCGTATGATAATATTTTTCAGAATCCATCTTGGAAGTAGAGATCGTATGCGCAGGAACGCCCTGTCTCGCCAGACTTGCATTATCAGAACGATAAAACAACTGTTGCTCAGGATACGGATCGGGGTAAAAAGTAAACCCGCTTCCAACAAGATTTTTTTCCAGGATCTTCCCCATATCCGTTCTTTCATAACCGGTGATAAACGCCGAATTGACACCCCATTTACTTTCTGTTCCGATCATTTCAATATTGAACATCGCCATCACAGCCGCCGGATCGAATTGCCTGGAGAAATACTGGGATCCGTATTCTCCGATCTCTTCAGCAGTGAAAGTGGCAAAGACAAGGGTCCGCTCATTGCCACGCAGCTTCCCGAAATATTTTGCCAGCATGAGCACAGCCGTAGTCCCGCTGGCATCGTCATTGGCCCCGTTAAAGATCGAATCGCCTTTGGCATCCGGCCTGCCCACCCCTAAGTGATCGTAATGCCCCGAAAAGATCACATATTCATTTTTCTTTGTTTTCCCCGGAAGTATGCCTACTACATTCGCCAGCTTCGACGCTGTGATCTCCTGCTCCATTCCGATCGAATAGTGTTCGGGGTTGGCAGTCGTGAGTACAAACACGACACTGCGTCCGGATTTGAATTGCTGGCCTCCCATACCCGACAGCCGGGCAAAATACTTACCAAAGCTGGTATCCACCAATACGAGGTAACTCTTACGGTCCTGGGTGATATATTTAAAAGCTTCCTGCATGAAGGGTGCGCCGCCCTTAATAAAGACCTTTTCATATCCGCTCTTTTCGGTAATAGCCAGGTGCTGTTCGGAAGAAACAGCAACGATCGACCCGGCAGGCAGGAGATTGCCGTCCAAACTGCCGTTGACAGACAAAGTCTTCGCCCGGATAAGGGAGAAAGGTTGCCGGTAACTGTTGCTGCCATTCCAGGTCTGCAGACCAGCGGCTTTAAACTGAGTTTCTATGAAATCGGCGGCTCTTTCAATGTCAGGGGTGAAACTGGCCCGTCCCCGCATATTATCAGCAGATAATACTTTTTCGATACTTTCTACAGCGGCCGGGTTGATGATCTTATCGATATCCTGAGCCGGGAGATGGCAACAGGTGAGCAATAGCAGAACGGCGAATATAATTTTCCTCATGACAGGACAGGCTTTAGCATGGTAAGATACATCCGGACCGGTAAACATCAAAATTAACAATGGATGAATCCTGATCGCTACAAACTCATCATCTCCTTGAACTTCACCGTCTGTCTCCGGCTGACTTCGATCTTTTCCCCTCCCTTCATTTCCAGCAACAAGCCCCCGTTAAAATAAGGCTCTATCTTTTCGATCAGGCGAAGGTTGACAATATGTTTGCGGTTAGCACGGAAAAAGACCTTCTCATCCAGTCTTTCTTCCAGGGCATTCAGGGACTTCAGGATCAGTGGCTTGTTCGGTCCGAAATAAACTTTGGCATAGTTCCCCACGCTTTCGAACAGCCGTATATCCGACAGTTTTACGAACCAGCAGCGTTCCCCATCCTTGACGAATACCTGGTCATGCTCATTTAAGATACTCCGGTTAACAGAGATGGTATGATCGGAGATCGGATCTTTATCTTCCTCCAGTTGCAGCTTCTGGAGGGCATCAGCCAGCCTTTTGGGCTCGACAGGCTTTAACAGGTAATCCAGTGCATTCACCTCGAATGCCTTCAGCGCATATTCATCATACGCAGTGGTAAAGATGACATTAGGCGCCCTCTCCAGCTCTGACAACATATCAAACCCCGTTTTACCAGGCATTTGTATGTCCAGGAAAATCAGATCGGGATTGAGACTGTCGATCCTTTCCACACCTTCATTGGCATTGGCCGCTTCCGCGATCACTTCGATTTCAGGAAAATCCAGCAGCAACTTCTTTAGTTCATTTCTGGCAAGACGTTCGTCGTCGATAATAATAGCTCTGATCATGTTGTTAATTTTGGGCCCGAAGGCTCCTTTTTTAATTTATCCGTCGGGCCCAAAATTGGCTAATGATGGGCCGTCGGCCAGCGGACCCGTGGTCCGCTCTGGTTGGGCCCTGAGGGCTCTTTTAAATTTATCCCGAATTTATTTACTCAGGTCGACCGGTATCAATACGCGAGCCTCCACGGTATTACCGTTCACTTCCCGGATATCGAAATTAGCTCTTTGACCAAAAAGGATCTGCAGCCTGTTCTTCGTACTGGCCAGTCCAAACCCATCCCCGTTGCGGTTACCATTCAGATAGCCCGTATTGGTGATCATCAGCTCATGATAATCATCCTTAAAATCAGAGACGATCTTCACCTTGCCCCCATCCACCTGTTTGCTGATACCATGTTTGATAGCATTCTCCACCAGGGTCTGCAACATCATCGGAGGAATAGGCTGATCAAGGGTGTCTTCGTCAATGTCATATTCGATCTGCAGACGGTCCTCGAAGCGGATATGCTCCAGGGCCAGGTAATCTTTAACGATATTCAGCTCTTTTTCAAAGGTGACCGTCTCCAGTTTCTCCGCCTGCATGCTGCTGCGAAGGATATTGCTTAATTCGGTGATCGCCGTCCTTGCCCGGGCAGGATTTTCATCCACCAGGGCCCGGATGCTGTTCAGGGCATTGAAAATAAAATGGGGATTGATATGGGCTTTGATGGTCTTTAACTCCAGCTCTTTCACCAGGGCTTCCAGCTTCAGGGTATCCAGTTGCTGCTTACGGCTGTTCTCGATATAGTGATAGAAATAATAGATGAGGGTCCAGGGAATGATCAAAAGGCCGCTATCGAGCGTGGTCGCGAGTAGCCTGGGCATGAAGTCCATCTTATTGCGGGCAGTGGACACCAGGTTCAGGGCGTCCACGACCAGGATACGTAACAGGCCGGCAGTAAGACAGGTAAGCAATATCCCGATAAGGAATTTGGGCAGGGCTTTTTCCACCGGCAGCAGCAACCAGCCCGATCTTCGGATCACTTCCCGGAACAGATGCGTGATAAAAATACCGGACAGCACGGAAACAGCCATCAGGCCGATCAGCTTATCGGTGATCTTTTGTTCGAATGTGGAAGAATTCAGCACTATGACCAAACCCAAAAAACCCCAGCCGCTGATCTGGCACCACCAATAATATCTGCTTACATTTTTAGGCATACTCACTATTGAATTATTCAAAACTAGAGATTTCCTCCTACCCCGGAGGCTTATTTTGTACTAATGGCCAAATTAAGCTGGCCATCGGTCCAGTGTTGTGCCGATTCGCAATTCAAAATTTAGCGAATCTTCGGCACAACAGCTAATGTCTGTCCTTCGGACAAAACGCTTCCAGCGTTTTAAAGGTACACGAACTGTCAGGAAAGCGAAATCCGCGCCGGTTCACGCCGGATAGGACCCGGATAAGGCCCCGTCCCGCTGAAAACCCACCCTTCAGAGGTACAGGCCCTAAGCTGGCCAAAACCAATCTCTTCCCCTACAAAAAACGTACATTTTCGCCTTTGGCCGGGGGCCACACCCCCCGTTTGACCGGGCAACACACCTTTAAGGCTAAATCTACGTTATTTGTATTGCGGCAAAAAAATTGTTGAACTATAATTTTTTTGCCGCAATGCCGCTAATGTCATTCAACTGGACAAAGTCCAGTTAAAGCTGTATTTTTACACCGTTAAAGAATTCGAATGGAAATCACCCCGGGACCATTATTACAGACGATCAATTCCCCCGCCGACCTTAAAAAGCTTAGCAGGGAACAGTTGCACCAGGTATCCACCGAACTGCGGCAGTATATCATAGATACAGTCAGCGTTCATGGTGGTCATTTCGCGGCCAGCCTGGGAGTAGTCGAGCTCTCCGTCGCCCTGCATTATGTCTTCAATACCCCCTACGATCAGTTGGTATGGGACGTAGGCCACCAGGCATACGGACATAAGATCCTTACGGGACGCCGGGATAATTTCAGCAGCAACCGTAAATACAACGGCCTGAGCGGATTTCCCAAACGCGGCGAGAGTGAGTATGACAGCTTTGGCGTGGGGCATTCCTCCACCTCCATCAGCGCGGCCCTGGGCATGGCCATGGCAGCCAAGTATAAAGGGGAGACGGACCGCAAGGCCGTAGCCATTATCGGGGATGGGGCCATGACCGCCGGCCTGGCCTTTGAAGGTATGAACCATGCAGGGGTAGCGGATACCGACCTCCTGATCATCCTGAATGACAATTGCATGAGCATCGACCCCAATGTCGGCGCCCTGAAAGAATACCTGACGGATATCACCACCTCCGCCACCTACAACAAATTAAAGGACGATATCTGGAAAGCCCTGGGCAAACTGCCCATCGGCAGCCATTTCAGCCGGGAAATAGCCAGCAAAATAGAACATAGCATCAAGGGCTTTATCAGCCGGAGCAGCAACTTATTCGAATCGCTGAACCTGCGCTATTTCGGCCCCATCGACGGACATAATATCACCAAGCTGGTAGACACCCTTACGGATCTTCAGCAGATCCCCGGCCCCAAACTATTGCATATCATGACGGTAAAAGGAAAGGGCTATGCACTGGCGGAAAAAGACCAGACCAAATGGCATGCCCCCGGCCTTTTCGATAAGATCACCGGTGAAATTTATAAAAAACGCTACGAAACACCCCAGCCTCCCAAATACCAGGACGTTTTCGGGCTTACCCTGATCGAGCTGGCCGAAAAGAACCCCAGGATCTTTGGCGTCACGCCCGCCATGCCCAGTGGATCCTCTCTGAAATTCATGATGGAAAAAATGCCCGACCGTGCCTTTGACGTAGGCATCTGCGAGCAGCACGCCGTCACCCTCTCCGCCGGTATGGCTACCCAGGGAATGCGGGTGTTCTGTAATATTTACTCTTCTTTCATGCAAAGGGCCTACGACCAGGTAATCCATGATGTGGCCATCCAGCAATTGCCCGTGGTCTTTTGTTTAGACCGGGCCGGACTGGTAGGGGAAGACGGATCTACCCACCATGGCGCCTATGACATTCCCTTTATGCGCTGTATCCCGAATATGGTCATCAGCTCACCCATGAACGAAAGCGAACTACGCAATCTGTTATACACAGCCCAACTGGATACCAATGCCTATCCTTTTGTCATCCGCTACCCGCGGGGAGAAGGAGTCATGCCGGAATGGAAGACCCCGCTACAGGAGATCCCCATCGGAAAAGGACGCAAAATAAAGGATGGAATAGATATCGCTGTCCTCAGCCTGGGGCATCCCGGCAATTTCGTCACGTCCGCCATCCGCGAACTAAAGGCGGAAGGGCTGAATCCCGCCCATTACGACATGCGGTTTGCCAAGCCCCTGGACGAAGCATTGCTGCATGAAATATTCAGCAAATACGACCGCATCCTCACCGTAGAGGACGGTACAATCGTAGGCGGCTTCGGATCAGCCATCCTGGAATTCCAGGCAGCACATCATTACAGCGCCACCATAAAGATGCTTGGCATACCGGACCACATCGTCGAACACGGCACACAGAAAGAGCTGCAGCATGAATGCGGTTACGATGCCCCCGGTATAACCGCTGCCATCCGGGAAATGATGAAAGATAAGGTAAGCGTAAATCAGTTGCTGGGGTAGGCGACCCGCGTTTTCAGAATTCTTTAACAGTATCTGCTTCCGGTTCAATATGGAAATAGCGTTTAGGTTCATCTCTATTGGACCTAAACGCTTTTTTATGGGGGATACGCGCCCAGCGATATGGCTCCGCCGCATCGCACTATCCATCGGAATATTGATCGTTTTAGTGCTCGCCGTTGCAGGACACTACTATTACAAGGCCTTTTACAAGCCCGTCCACCCGATCGATCGTCCTTTCGGGGTCACCTCCACGATGACCGGCACGGAGCGGCAGCGGATCACCCGGTCAGCCTCCGCCCAGAAAATTTTCTTAACACAACATGGCTTCAATACCAGCCTCTGTTTCCTGGTAGACATGCAACTCCCTTCAGGGAAAAACCGCTTCTTCGTGTACGATCTCGATAAAGACTCCATCCTTCTGGCGGGGCTGGTAGCCCATGGCAGCGGGAACAAAGGGTTTAGCTTCACCCCTTCCTTTTCCAATGTCAGCGGCAGCAATTGTACCTCCCTGGGTAAATACCGCATCGGTTATCCCTACCAGGGACAGTTCGGGCCTGCCTATAAATTGTATGGACTGGACAGCACCAATGACCAGGCTTATAAGCGAAACGTCGTGCTGCATTGTTATACCGGGGTGCCGGAGGGAGAGACAGATCCTTATCCTATCTGTAACAGCCGGGGATGTGCGATGGTGTCGCCGGGTTTTCTACGGCAGTTGCAGCCGCTGATCAATAAATCTTCGCGTCCTATTATGCTGTGGATATTCAATTGATGGGAATTTCGAGACGGCCGGTTGTTGCAGGGATGCCTGTGCTTTCCAGCGATTGCCCGGTTGACATGCTGTCTCCGGCAATCGGGTCTAATGATGGCAGAACTTCGTCAAAGCGTCGTTCCTCGCTCAGAACTTCGTCAGAGCGACATTTAGTCGCTCTTTCTCGTTCGTAACCTTCGTTTCACTCGGTTACGTTCGAACCTTCGCTGCGCTCGGTTGGGACAAACGCCCGTGGCGTTTTTAGGCGAACATGGGCACCTCGATCGCCAGCAATTCCGAATCAGTCCCTGCCTTGATGGTGAACTGATCCGTCCCGGAAATACCCAGGCCGTCACGTCTCTCCAGCGTCGTTCCAGCAGCTTCCACCTGACCTTCCAGCACAAACAGGTACACCCCGTTACCAGGAAAAGCGGGACTGAAAGCAATCTCTTTCCCTGCTTCCAGCTTTGTCATAGCCATACGGGCATCCTGGTTGATCCATACACCGCCTTCCTCTGCCTTTGGACTCACAACTACCTGCCATTTTCCTTTTCGGACAGTATGGTCGAAAGTCTTCTGGTCATGCCGGGGCTTGATATTCTGTTGTTTGGGGAAAACCCAGATTTGCAGGAAATTCACGGGGTCATAATGGGATGCATTGTATTCCGAATGACGGATCCCGCTGCCGGCACTCATGATCTGTACGTCACCACTATAGATGATCCCTTCCGTGCCCGTGCTGTCTTTATGCGCTATGGCTCCTTTCAGGGGAATGGAGATGATCTCCATATTCTCGTGTGGATGGGTATCAAACCCCTTACCGCCTTTCACGATATCGTCATTCAATACCCTCAGTGCACCGAAATGCACTTTCTCAGGGTCATGCCAGTTGCCGAAGCTGAAAGAGTGATGGCTGTCCAGCCAGCCGAAATTAATGTGGCCCCTTTCCAGGGCAGGATGGTATACCGTCTTCATAAATATAAATTAGTAAGCCATTTTCACTATCCGGCAGCCTCAGGGCACCCTGGCCCGATTATCAATCAGTTTAAATGAAATCCATTCTCATCAGCCGGACCACTCTTGAAACCTGGGTCGTCCTCACTGTCCTCGTCAAAAAGAGATCGCTGCCCTTCCGGCGGAACTTCCTTACGCGTAATTTCCCGGAAAGACCCGTCTTCATTGAAAATCGTCTGGTCCTCGTCTACAGGACGGTCAGGATTGAATTCAACGATGAAATTATTCCAGCCCTCGCCCATCATGATGCTCATATAGCTTTGCTGAACCAGCTCCAGCATGGACAGGAAGAGGAAAATAGCATGGAGGCGATTCTCACAGATATCAAAAAGCCGCTCGAAAGACAGGGTCTTCTCCCGTTGAACGAAAGTCAGGATATGCTCCCGGCTGTCTTCCATCGTGTAGTTGTACTTCACCACCGTATGGACGGGCTTGTTTTGCCGCTGCTGGATGCGCTGCATCAGCCGCTCAAAGGTCTTCATCAGCTTGAACAGGGTGATCGCCTGGATCTCCGTTCCTTCTCCGGCCTCTTCACCGATAGAGGACAACTCTTTTTGCAGATTGCCTCTGCGAACCATCAGGTGGCGGATGGCTTCCATTTCGGCCAGGGTGGAGGCGGCTTCTTTATAACGCTTATATTCCAGCAGCTTATCGATCAGCTCCTGGCGGGGATCGATCTCATTGCCCTGCTCATCCAGCTCCTTACGGGGCAGGAGCATTTTTGCCTTGATACGCATCAGGGTGGATACAAAAAGGATGAATTCACTGGAAAGCTCGATATTCAGCTTCTCTCCGGAATGAATATAGGTAAGAAAGTCCTGGATAAGCCGATTGATCGGTATGTTATAAATATCCAATTCGTCCCGTTCAATAAAAAATAATAACAGGTCGAAAGGCCCTTCGAACTGGGGTAATTTGATCTGGTAACTAATGGTTTGTGTCATACACTCACTGATTAACGCTGGTTCTTTGTTCTGATCAACGCGCAATTCCTGCCGCGAACAAGCGAAAATACCTCAAAATCTCATTGCCTTTCCTTTACCTTATACCCCGGTTTTCCCCATTTTTTCAGCATCCGCGGAGACCGGACCCGCCTGGTTAGCTGGCCGGCTTAGGCGGCGGCATCCGCTTCTTATTATCGAACTTATAGGCCAGCCCGATCCCCATCACTTCCTGGAGCTGTAGTTTCGGGCCATCGGCAGTACCATCACTCTTCGTGGAGGAGACATCATTGTCATAGATCATGTTCACGGTCAGGTTCATGCTGATCAGGCGATTAACCTTGACAGCCAGGATATTCGTCCAGTTGACGGCAATGTTCTGGGGATTGTGCAGATAATTCGAGAAAAGATCGAGTTTAGTCTTATATATGGCCGTCTTGCTGATATTAGCAGTATAATTAACGGATACAAATGCACCCAGCTCGAACCGGAATTTTTTGCCGGAATCGACCCCGAACGCTCCCACACCAGCCAGAGAATCATTTCGGACAATCAACTCCCGGGCGGTAATGGGAGAGATGAAAAGAGAAAAATTATCATTCGGCTTATAATCCATACCGATGGATTGGAGAACATAGGCCGGAGCAAGAAAGTCGGAAGTCAGCACCTTGGTGTTTGCGTCCGGGTAGTTATACCCTTTTGCAAACTGGCTCCTGAACTGGACCAATGCGCTCAGATACCATTTCTTACCCAGATCATAACCATATTTGGACACCAGATCGATCCGGTCATCCGATTTGCGGGTGCCCAGGCTGGTGGTATTCACGATCCCGTAGGCAAGGTCCAGGCTGTTATCCCATGATTTCCTGCCGTCTTTGTAGAAAGCATATACACTCAGCATGGTCGATAAGGAAAGAGCGGAATTATCTCCGCCGGCCGCCCAGTTGCTCAGGGCCGCCTGATTGAAGTTCAGATTATATATTCCCCCTGTCTTCCAGGTCATCTTTATTGTATCGTTGGGATCTTTGACAACCGTAACGCTGCTGGCTTCGTCCCTCAACTGCTGTATCTTATTCTGAGCCTGTAAAAAAGAGATGCCCCCGACCGTGAGCAGAACGACCAGCAGTGGCTTCGAAAGCCGCTTCGCAAGATACTTCACAAAAAAGATCTTCTTCATATCATTAGTTTAATTAAGGGATTAAACAAAAAAGCTGCCAAGCCTTCCATTCAGCTATATTTATTTTTAATTACATCCGGCTATAGTGGCAATACCGTACTTCCTTCGGGCGATGGGTCGAAGCATACGGTTTAGTGACTGGCAAGCTATCGGCAGGAAACCTGCGTTACGCGGGCAGCGTTGGTCTCTTCTTCAGCTCGTCCCGGATCTCCGTCAGCAATTGTTCTGTAGTAGTTGGAGCTACGGCCGGCGGCACTTTTTTCTTTTCAATGGCCTTAAAAGCTTTCACCAGCAGGAAAAGAATAAATGCGATAATGATAAATTTAATAACAGCAGCTAAAAAACTGCCATATTTAACGGCGCCCCAGGCAAGCTTATCAATATCCTGCAAATTAGCCGCTTTAAGGGCCGGGGTTAATAATAGTGGCGTGATCACATTATCGACCATGGAGGCAACAATGGCGCCGAATGCTGCGCCGATAACTACTGCCACAGCGAGATCAAGCACATTGCCCCGCATTACAAAATCTTTGAACTCTTTTAGCATTCCCATAATAGATCGTTTTTAGTTATTGTATGAATGTAATTGCATTCGTTAATCCGGATCGGTCAATCACTTCTTCAGCCCCGGATACTGCATCTTCAGCGCCTTCAGCGTATCCCTCACCGTGGTAGCTATCACATATTCCTTATACCAGTTCTGATCCGCAGGCACGATGGCCCAGGGTACCTCATTGCAATATTCAAAGCAGTCTTCATACATATCCATATATTCGTCCCAGAGCTTGGATTCCTTAAAATCATCCGCATTGTACTTCCACTGCTTGGCCGGATTCTTAATCCGCTCCTCCAGGCGTTGTTGCTGCTCTTCCGGAGAAATATGCAGGTAGAACTTCAGGATCTTTGTATCGTTATGCTCAGTCAATAATTTTTCAAAGTGATTGATGGCGTGCATCCGCTTCTCAGCCGTGCTATCATCGATCCATTTGTGTACGCGCGTGATAAGGATGTCTTCATAATGCGATCGGTTGAACAACTGGAGGACTCCTTTAGCCGGTGCATGGGCATGTACCCTCCATAAAAAGTCATGGGCCAGTTCTTCAGCGGTAGGCGACTTAAATGATTTTACCAGCACTCCCTGCGGGTTCAGCTTGCCGAACACATTGCGGATAACACCATCCTTCCCGCTGGCATCCATTCCCTGGATAATCACCAGGAGCGATCTTTTGGACTCGGCATACAGGAGGTTCTGCAATTCATCCAGTTCCTGTAATACTGCTTCCAGCTTCTCCTTTGTCTCTTTCTTATCCCACTGCTCCGGGGCCCTCGTGCTGATTTCTTTCAATTTTTGTTTTCCCATGATCCCCCTTGTTTAGTCGTTCAAAAATATTCGTTTATCCTTGCCCGCTCACCGGAAATAGCGGGTCATTCCGGTGACCGATAGGTAAATAGCCGGTTGTCGCCGAACCTTGGCAGTCCGGCAATACGGGACGGGAGGCTATCCTTGCGACAGGTAGCGGTAGTAAAAGGGTGGGCTCGGAGGGGTTATACGGACATGATATCTTTTTCCTTTGCAGCCAAATGCTTTTCCACCAGGGCGATATGTTTATCAGTTATTTCCTGCATATTTTTTTCGGCATCCTTGGCTTCGTCTTCGCTCAGTCCGTCCTTCTGCAATTTCTTGATCTGCTCGATCGCATCACGACGAATACTGCGGATCGCCACTTTAGATTGCTCCCCTTCACCGTTGGCCCTTTTCACGAACTCTTTTCTCCGTTCTTCCGTCAGGGGAGGCAGGAATAACCGGATGATATTTCCATCGTTCTGAGGGGTGACTCCCAGGTTGGCATTGATAATAGCCCTTTCAATAGGTTGCAGCATATTCTTTTCCCAGGGCTGTATCGTCAATGTGCGGGCATCCATAACGGAAACATTCCCTACCTGGTTCAGAACGGTAGGGGTTCCGTAATAATCGACCGTAAGCCCCTCCAACATCTGGGGATTAGCCTTTCCGGCCCTTATTCTAATAAGTTCAGATTCAAGGTGATTGAGTGCTTTTTGCATGTTATCCTGCGCATCTTCCAGGATCAACAGTAGATCGTCTGACATATATTATTGGTTGACAACGGTGCAAACCTACATTAAAAGGGAAAATACACAAAAAGATAGGCCAATTTTCTGTGGCCTCCGGCAAAATGATTCCGGGAAAAGGCGTAGGTAAGCGTGTGGTAAGGCTAGTTATTTTGCTCCAGCATCTTGTCCTTGGTAAGAGAGACGAACTTGGAAGCTGTCAACTGGGCGCTTTCTTCCATAGCACTCTTGGCAACAAAAAGACGGGGCGCCGGGCGCAGATAGTAGATCCCGGCAATTATGCTGAAAAAGATGCCAAAAACAGAAAAAATCAGCAGGGTGCAATTCAACGATCTTCCCAGGAATACCAGCACAATCATCACCAGGTTGATCGACACCAGCGTGAAGGTAATCGCCCTATGAGAAAATCCTCTGTCCAGTAACAAATGATGGATATGATTTCTGTCGGGACTAAAAGGACTGCGCCGGTGAAACATACGGATGCCAAATACCCGCAGGGTATCCAATAAAGGGATCATCAGTATGGTAAAGCCTACTGCCGGTGAAGCAAGGATGGGGAAACTGACATCTCCCGTATTAGCTACATTAATGAATTTTATAACCAGGATCGCATTGATCGTGCCCACCAGCAGGGATCCTGTATCACCCATGAAAATCTTGGCAGGCTGAAAATTAAAGATCAGGAAAGCCAGCAGGCTGCCGGCCAGTGAAAAGGCAATGACAGCATAAGGCAGCATATTCACATACAGGAAATAAACGCCGAATACCACCGTAGATAACAGCCCCAGACTACCGGCCAGCCCATCCACCCCATCTATGAGATTGAAGGAATTAATGACTACTATAACAGCGAAATACGTCAGTAACAGGCTAAACATCTCGGGCAGTTGATACACCCCTAAAAAACCATGCATACTCCGGATCTGTATACCTCCATAATAAACAATGATAAATGCAGCCAGCACCTGGCCGATGAATTTTTTAACAGGCGAAATTACAAGGATATCATCTTTCAGGCCCAGGAAAAAAATAACGAGGGCGGCAGCCATAAAATATTGAAGATCAGCGTATTGATTGAAGTGAAGGGTGAGCAGGCACCCAAATACGAACCCGGCGAATATCCCCAATCCCCCCAATGGAGTAATAGGCGAATGGTGCACTTTGCGCTCGTCGGGCATATCGAATAACTTCTTCATTTCTGCCACATTAATAATGGCAGGGATGGCGAGGAATGTGATCGTAAATGAAATAGCTATCGAAAGTAGAACGTCGAACATCAGCCTCGGTTTGAATTGGTGAACAAAAATAGGAATTCTTTTTCCATATTCTAACTAAAATATATGGGAAACTTCCCTCTTGCAATTATCAGGCCCCCGGAGTCATTGGTTCTGCCGATCAGGTCAATTTTGGATGTCTATAGCCATCATTAGCCGACAATGTTCATAAGTTCAATTAAGGGAGAATAGGACGGTAAGTTAATAAAAAAGTTTAATGCATCAAACTATTTCATGATAATATGCCTTCAGCGTTTTTTTGGAAAAAACCGTTAGATTTGCCTACCGAATTCAAAAACTTATCATTTTTATGGCCGATTTGAAAGCAATTGCTACACAGATTAGAAGAGATATCGTTCGTATGGTACATGGCGCCGCAAGCGGCCACCCGGGTGGATCCCTGGGATGTACTGAATTCTTTACCGCGCTCTATTTTAAAGTGCTGCAACACGATCCCCATTTTCACATGGATGGAAAGAACGAGGATCTTTTTTTTCTATCAAACGGTCATATTTCTCCCGTATTTTATTCTGCACTGGCAAGATCAGGCTATTTTGACATCAAAGAACTGGCCACTTTCCGCAAAATCAACTCCCGTTTGCAAGGCCACCCTACCACACATGAACACCTTCCGGGTGTCAGGGTCGCCAGCGGCTCTCTGGGACAAGGGATGAGCGTTGCTATCGGCGCAGCCCTGTCTAAAAAACTCAATAACGACAAAAATATTGTATTCTCTCTCCATGGAGACGGGGAATTAGATGAAGGACAGAACTGGGAAGCCATCATGTTTGCCGCCGCCCACAAAGTGGACAACCTTATTTCCACCGTTGACTGGAACGGTCAGCAGATCGACGGTACCACCAAGTCCGTACTCGATTTGGGGGATATTCACAAGAAATTCGATGCTTTTGGCTGGGTCACCCTGGAAATAACGAATGGCAATGATATGGACGAGGTCATCGCTACGCTTGACAAGGCAAAGGGGATGACCGGGCAAGGTAAGCCCATCGCTATCATGATGCACACTATCATGGGTAAAGGAGTGGACTTCATGGAAAATGACCATCACTGGCATGGAGTAGCGCCAAATGACGAGCAATTGCAAAAGGCGCTCGCGCAGTTGCCGTCAACTTTGCAGGATTATTAGTTGCAGGCCAGCGTTGATTTCGTCCCCTAACCCAGCTCTATGGGCTGGGATGCCGCCTTCTTCGCAGGCAGCCAGGAAGCCAGTAAGGCTACGACCAGGATTGTCGAAAGGACGAGGAGAAAATCCGTTGCTACCAGTTTCACCGGATAATAATCGATCAGGAACGAGCCTCCCTGCAAGGGAACGAGGTGGTATTTTGACTGCAACCAGCAGATGATCACGGCGAGTAGTACCCCAAAACCACCGCCCAGCAGGGCCAGTAACATTCCTTCACTGAGGAATATTCTCTGGATCATCCCATCACCCGCGCCCAGCGCCTTCAGTACATGAATATCTTTTTGTTTCTCCCAGACCAGCATCGTCAGGGCGCCGACCATATTAAAAGCAGCTACCACCAGGATGAGGGTCAGCACGATATAGATCACCCATTTTTCCGTGCCCATCACATTATACAGGCTCTGGTTCTGCTCATAACGCGTCTGCACCTGGTAATCCTTTCCCAATAATTGTTGCAGGACAGGCTTCAGCAAAGGCGCCTGCCGGGTATCGTCAAGAGCCAGCTCCGCTCCGCTGTATTCGTCGGGCTTCAGTCCCAGCATCCGTTTGACAAAGGCCAGGTTCGTGATCACATAATGATCGTCGAAATCCTGCTGAATAAGAAAAGTCCCCGAAGTACCCATATTTTCATTGCTCATGGAAGCCAGCGGGTCCGCCGTATAATCTGCTCCCCCTTTCTTAAAAAGATAAACGGATAAGGGAACGATGGCCCGGTCAGCTTCCATCCCCAGGATACTTTCAATACCCGAACCCAGTACAGCGAGGGGATGGTCTTCCGTTCCCAATTCGAACTTACCGCTCCTTAATTTTTCCGCCACCCCCGTCACCCGGGTATATTTTTCGTCTACCCCCTTCAGGTAAGCGATCGCCCTCGACTCCCCATTTTCCAACAGGGCCTTATCTTCCACTATCAGCGACAGGGCATGCACCCCTTTCACACCAGCCAGTTGCTTCAATTGTTCCGGGCTTAACGTTAAGGTCTTACCGGCAGCGGGCGTTACTTTCAGATCAGGATAAAAACTGGTATACAGGGATTTTACCAGGTCTTCAAAACCATTGAACACACTCAACACCAGGACCAGCGAAGCAGCTCCTACTACAATAGCCGCCATGCTTACCCAGGCGATGATATTGATCGCATTGGTGGACTTTTTTGCTTTGAAATAACGCCAGGCGAAAAGGAAATTCATTGCTATGTTGGGGTTGACTTCAGGATTGATACTGCCGCAGGTAAACCCTCCGACAGTCTTATTCGCCTTTATTCTTCGGGTGGCTTTTCCGCATTGAGTTTCTTGAACAGCTCCTCCATTTTGGACGCATGTTCCAGGGTGTCGTCCTGGAAATATTGCAGCACGGGTATCCGGCGCAACTGATGCTTGACACGGGTAGCCAGCTCCCGCTTGATCTCCCAGCTCCGCTCTTCTATCTTCTTCAGGGCCGCTGCCGCATCCTTCACCTGGAAAAAACTGAGATAGATCCTCGCTTCCAGCAGATCCGGGGTCACCTTCACAGCCGTCAGGGACACCAGCCCCCCTTCTATCATCCCCAGGCCCAAACGCTGGAATATATCGCTTATTTCCTGCAATAACAGGGCGCTCACTTGTTTCTGTCGTTTTCCTTCTTGCATAACTTTAACAATTTCTGTCAATGCCTGTAAAATACGGGCGATCGTCCCTCCATGGCACTGAATATCATCAATTTCTTTTCTGAATCAATCGCAACCTGCTAAATTTGCCCCTGAATCGCCGTGTAAATTTACGGCTTATTTGTCATTCAACTGGATTCGTTCCGGTTAGTTGCCGAAGATATGATCACCAACCAGCGATCGTATAACCAGCCGGCAGCAACACAACAAGAGTATGAAGAAATTTTCCCGCATCCTGCAATATCTATCGAAATACAGGGGCAAATTAGTAGTATATCTCGTCTTCACCCTGCTATCCACTTTATTCGGGATCATTTCCCTTGGAATGCTGAGCCCGTTCCTGTCTATCCTTTTCAAAAGCGGCGAGAGCTCCGCACAAAAAGGGTTTACCATCAATTCCAATGCCGTCGGATCGTTGAAGAATGTCATCACCGACATCGTCAATACGCATGGGCCGATGTGGGGACTGGCCGTTATTTGCCTGTTAATTCTCGTAAGCACTATCCTTAAAAATGTTTTTTATTACTGGTCTTCCTATATCTCCTCTCCGATCCGCAGCGCTACCATCACCTTCCTCCGTAATGACGTATACGAAAAAATACTCGCCCTGCCCATTGGATATTTCACCGAAAGAAGGAAGGGAGATCTTATCTCACGCATGACCAATGATATTTACGAGATCGAATCTTCCGTGGTCAGCACCCTGGAAGGCCTGATCAAGGACCCCCTGACCATCATCGGCTACCTGGCTTATATCATTTATCTCAGCCCGGCCCTGTCTCTGTTCCTGTTGATCCTGCTGCCCATCACAGGGTTTTTGATCGGCCGCATCAGCCGCACCCTGAAACGCCAGTCCCAAACAGCCTCCGTCAAATTAGGAGAGAGCCTCTCCGTCCTGGATGAAACCTTAAGCGGCATCCGTATCATCAAGGGCTTCGGGGCGGAATCCCTGTTGAAGAACAAGTTTGTGGAGATCAACGATGATCTCTTCCATACCCGCAATAAAATGAATTTCCGGCGAGACCTGGCATCTCCCCTTACGGAAGTCCTGGGCATTGCCATTCTTTCCGTCATCCTATTTTACGGAGGACGTATGATATTGCAGTCAGCCGGAAAAGGCTTCACGGCAGGTGATCTTATCACTTATATTTCGGTGTTTGCCCTGATCATCAATCCAGCTAAAAATCTATCTACCTCATTTTTTAACATCCAGCGAGGCGCCGCCGCCATGGATAGAGTGGAAGAATTACTAAAGGCCCCCGTCACCATCCTGGATGACCCCAATGCTAAAAAACTGGTAGCTTTCCAGGACAGGATCGAACTACGCCATGTCGGCTTTTCCTACGAGGATGCCGGCATCCTGGAAGACATCAACCTGGTCATTGAAAAAGGTAAGACCATCGCCCTCGTAGGGAGCTCCGGCGCCGGTAAATCGACCCTGGCCGACCTGGTGCCCCGATTCCACGACACCAGCTCCGGAGAATTACTGATAGACGGGGTCAATATAAAGGATTACTCCCTGCGAACCGTACGCGCACAAATGAGCATCGTTACACAAGAACCCATTTTATTCAATGATACCATTGCCGCCAACATTGCGCTGGGCAAGCCCGATGCCACTCAGCAGGAGATCGAAGAAGCCGCAAAGATCGCCAATGCCCATGATTTCATCATGCGCAAAGAAGAAGGTTATCAGACCAATATCGGAGACCGCGGCAGCAAGCTCAGCGGCGGCGAAAGACAACGGCTCACCATTGCCCGGGCCCTTTTAAAGAATCCCCCCATTCTGATCCTCGACGAAGCCACTTCTTCCCTGGACACAGAGAGCGAACGACTGGTCCAGGACGCTATCAATAAAATGATGCAGCACCGCACCAGCATCGTCATCGCTCACCGGCTCAGCACCATACGCCACGCCGACGAGATCATCGTACTGCAGAAAGGCCGCATCGTAGAAAGAGGTACCCACGATGAATTGATCCGGCTGCAGGGATTTTACAACCGGCTGGTGGAAATGCAGGAGGTAAAATAGGGCGGGCCGACCCCAAACCCCTTCAGCGCGCAATATTTTATGAATAAGTTGGCCCGGATAGGAACCGGCCATCCCTGAATCGTCGTATCTTTATCAGGAGAGAACTCAGTCGTCCAGGGCTTTGGCCACTTCGACCTTTTTATACAACTATTATATTTAGTCCGATGAGAACCGTTATACTTGGTACAGGTAGCTTTATTCCGGCTAATATAAAGACCAACCGAGACTTTACCATACATGATTTCTACGACGAACGGCAGCAGCGCATACCCAATGCGGCTACAGAGATCGTTCGTAAATTCGAACAGGTCACCGGTATTCATGAACGCCGTTATGCCGCTACGGATATTAATGCTTCTGATATGGCTACCGTCGCCGCTGTAGCCGCTATCCGGGATGCAGATATCGATCCGGAAACCATCGATCAGATAATTGTAGCGCATAATTTTGGCAATGTCAATAAGCATTCCATCCAGTCCGATTCCGTGCCAGCCCTTGCCTCCCGGGTAAAACAGGCGCTGGGTATCCACAATCCCTCCTGTATCCCTTACGATCTTTTATTTGGCTGTCCAGGCTGGATCCAGGGATTAATCCAGGGAGATGCTTTTTTCAAAGCCGGCCTGGCCAAAAGATGCCTGGTGATCGGCGCCGAAACATTGAGCCGCGTCATAGACGAATACGACCGGGACAGCATGATCTTCAGTGACGGGGCCGGCGCGGCCATCATAGAGGTACAGGAAAATATCCAGGGGAATGGCTCCATAGGTAAGGGCCCCGGCATCCTGGGCCATGCTACCCAATCCTTTGTCGTGGACGAAGCTAATTATATCCATATGGGGAAATCTTATTTCCCCGACTCCGATCCCCGTATCCGCTATTTGAAAATGCAGGGCCGCAAAGTGTATGAATTTGCGCTGAAGCAGGTGCCGGCAGCCATGAAAGCTTGTTTGGACCAAAGCAACGTTCCCATTACAGCCCTGAAAAAAATCTTCATTCACCAGGCCAACGAAAAAATGGATGTGGCCATTATTAAAGCCTTCTACCTGCTGTTTGGCGTAAATGAGCCTCCCGCTAATATTATGCCCATGAATATCCGGGAATTGGGCAACAGTTCTGTGGCTACCGTCCCCACTTTATTTGACATGGTGAGAAAAGGCATCTTACCTGAACATACTCTTACACAAGGAGATATCATCCTTTTCGCCTCTGTCGGCGCCGGCATGAACCTGAATGCCGTTTGTTACAGGCTGTAAATAAACCCCGGCATTCAGATTAATAGTCCTAGCTTACATGGGATAAAAATCAGCAAAATGTCATCCTCCCTGTATTTTCTCCTCTTCATCGCCTTCGTCGTTCTTGCCCTGGTAGTTATTCTTTTTATTCTCCACAAAAAGAACAGCCATACAGAATTATACAGCGAGGGAGTGCGCAATGAAAATAACGGTCTCTATAAATTGGCGCTGCATAATTATGAGGACGCGCTGAACGAGATCCGCAAACTTAATATAGATAACAAGTTTAGGGTAAAGATCTCTCAGCGAATTAAGATCCTGCGCACTACCATCGACTACGAGAACAATTTTCAGGAAGGTCATGAAAGAGATAGGACACATGAAAGTATTGGGCGAAAAAAGGTTGGAATGTGAATGTTCGTGAGGAACGAAAAGATCGTGTGTAGCGAAAGGATTGTGTGCTTGAAAAAACTAAAGTAATGAAAATATTAATCGTAGCCACTTCGCATGAACAATTGGGAGACACAGGTCGCAAGACCGGTCTATGGCTGGAAGAGCTGGCTGTGCCCTATTATATCTTTCTGGATGCAGGGGCCATCATCACCTTCGCTTCACCCAAGGGAGGTCCGATCCCCCTGGACCCCAAAAGCGAATCCATCATTGCTTCTACTACTACCATCCGGCGTTTTCAGAAAGACCTGGAAGCCATGTCCTCCTTGTCTCATTCGATCTCCCTGGATACACTAAAAGCAGCCGATTTTGACGGGATATTTCTCACCGGCGGACACGGTCCAATGTGGGATTTTCCGGAAAATAATTCCTTGCAACGCCTGCTGGAAGATTTCAACCGGCAACACAAGATCATCGGGGCCGTTTGTCATGGCGTGGCTGCATTGGTATCCCCGAAAAATGAATTGGGAACGCCCATCATAAAAGGAAGATATCTCACCGCCTTCAGCAACACCGAAGAACAATCCTCCGGACTGACCGGGATCGTACCCTTTTCTTTAGAATCAGCACTCGTTTCCTCGGGGGCCTTTTATAGTAAAGGCGCCAACTATACCAGCCATACCGTAACGGATGGCAATCTCATTACCGGTCAAAACCCCGCCTCAGCCCAGGAAGTGGCCCGTAAAATATTGTCCTTATTGAAAGAATTGCCGAAAAAGGCAGAGCCCATGCCGTATTGAGCAGGGACAGTCGCGCCTGATCTATTTATTCATCATCTGCTTAGCCTCGATGCTCAGCGTAGCATGAGGCACAGCTCTCAGTCTGGCTTTATCGATCAGTTTGCCGGTTACCCGGCAGATACCGTAAGTCTTATTTTCAATACGCATAATAGCCTTCTCCAGATGATCGATAAAAGTGATCTGTCGGCTGGCCATCTGACTCAACTGTTCCCGTTCCATGCTCATACTTCCGTCTTCCATGGTCATGTACCGGGCATCGTCATTGTCGCCGCCCATTTCATCCTTACGCGTAATTAATCCCTGCAGGTAAGCTAATTCTTTTTTAGCCGCATCCAGTTTCCTGTTGATCAGATCTCTGAATTCTCCAAGTTCTGCATCGCTATATCTCATGGTTGGTCCAGTTTGTTCTTCTTGAGGTGTATCTAATACTGATTTAGTGAACTCCGGCTCGTATTTACGAACCGTTTTTGTCTTCATTTCCGGGATCACCACCTTTGTTGGCTTGGGTGGGACAACGGGTTTCTTAGGCTCAGGTTTAACAGACACAGGCGGCGGCGGGGGGACCACCGGCTTGGGTTCTTCTTTCTTTTCGGGAGTTTTCAATAGAGGTTTTTTAGGTTCTTCTTTAAGGACGGGCTTACCGGCAACAACAGGAACTGCTTGTTTAGCAGGACCGGATACGGGCGGATGGGCAGGCTGTGATTTCGGAACAGGCTTGGAGGTGTTAGGCATACTGGGTACAACAGATTTTTTAGCCGGAATGTTTGCCGGTTTTTTTGCGGGGGTGACGGAGGCAACCTTTTTCACTACCGGTTTGGCAATACTCTTAGATACCGGCGCTTTCTTGGCAGGCTTAGCCGGACCTGACGAGTGGACAGGTTTTGCAACTGCTTTTTTAGCGGGCACTATTTTCTTGACATTAGTAGTTTTTTTGGCGGGCTTTGCCGCTTTCTTCTTGGTTGCCATAGTGTTAGGCTTTTTTAGTAACAAACACCTTTAAAAGAATATCATTAACTTCAATTTCAGTGCCATTAGCTAGTTCCTCAACCAATTCAATAGAGTCTGCCAAAATTTCCGTGCAAATATACTCATTAAATCGGGTCAAGGATTCCTTTAGGGCGGGAGAATCGGCTACTTTGACTAATATCCTGTCTGTCAAATCATAGCTGTTATCTTTACGGATCTTTTGGATACGATTAACGAACTCGCGGGCATCACCTTCCCGGGCTAATTCGGGAGTTACTGTTACATCCAGGGCCACTGTTAAGGTGTCCTTACCAGCCACTACCCAGCCCGGTATATCTTCACTGGTGATCTCTACTTCATTAATTGATAATATTACAGCTTCATTGGGAATTAACAAATTATATTGACCCTCTTTTTGCAATTTAGAGATATCTTCCTGCGAAAATTCGCCCAAAGCTGCACTAACAGCCTTCATTTTAGGCCCCAGTCTCTTCCCCAGGGCTACAAAATTCGGTTTGATCTTCTTCTTGATGAACCCGTCCGTATCCGAGAGATACTGCACTTCTTTTACATTCACCTCCGCCTTTATCAATTCCTCTACTTTGCCCAGTTGCTGCTGCATGACCGGATTCAGCACCGGGATCAGGATTTTCTGGAGAGGCTGACGCACTTTAATATTGACTTTTTTCCGTAAAGACAGCACGAGGGAGGAGGCATCCTGCGCCAATTGCATCCTCTCTTCCAGGGACTTATCTATTATAGCGACATTCGCAACAGGGAAATCAGCATGGTGTACGGAAACAACCCCCACCCGGCCCGTCACTTCATCCAGGTTGCAGAAGAGCCAGTCTGCAAAAAAGGGAGATACAGGAGCCATCAGCCGGGCAATCGTTTCCAGGCATTCGTACAGCGTCTGGTAAGCGCAGATCTTATCGTGTTCATATTCACCTTTCCAGAAACGGCGACGGCTGAGGCGGACATACCAGTTACTAAGATGTTCATCCACAAACTCTTCGATCAGCCGGCCTGCCTGGGTAGGTTCATAATCATCCAGGCTGGCGCCTACTTTTTCCGTCAGCGTGTTCAGCGATGAAAGTATCCAGCGGTCTATTTCCGATCTTTGATCCAGCGGGATATAAGCCTCTTTGAAAGCAAATTCGTCTACATTGGCATATAAGGCATAGAACTGGTAGGTATTATAGAGGGTTCCGAAGAATTTGCGCTGTACTTCTTTGATACCGTCGGTATCGAATTTCAAACTCTCCCAGGGAGAGGCATTGGTGATCAGGTACCAGCGGGTCGCATCCGCCCCGAATTGCCCGATGGTCTGGAAGGGATCTACTACATTTCCTTTGCTTTTACTCATTTTGATGCCGTTTTTGTCCAGCACCAGACCATGGGATACCACCGTCTTATAAGCTATTCCCGGATACCGGGCTTCCAGGTCGTCCCCGCCAAGGCCGGCAGCTTTAAGCTGTTCGTGTACCGATTCTTTCAGCAGGCTGCCCAGGGCATGCAGGGTGTAAAACCATCCCCGGGTCTGATCTACGCCTTCTGCGATAAAATCTGCCGGGTAGTTCTGCGCAAATATTTCTTTGTTCTCAAAAGGGAAATGCCATTGGGCGTAGGGCATGGCCCCGCTGTCAAACCAGACGTCGATCAGGTCAGACACGCGTCGCATGGGTTCCCCCTTAGGGCTGACGAGGATGATCTCGTCGACATAGGGCTTGTGCAAGTCGACCGTCAGCTTCTTTACGTAAGTCTCCACGTCGTCACCGACCGGCGGGGACATGAGGCCCACCTTGATGGATTTGCGAATAGCTGCCTGGAGATCGGCTATAGAGCCGATACATACTTCCTCCCTTGCGGCTATTTCTTCTTCAGTAGGGTCTTCCGGCAATTCCGTCCGCCATACGGGGAGGGGAGTACCCCAGTACCGGCTTCGGCTGAGATTCCAGTCTACCATATTCTCCAGCCAGTTGCCAAAACGGCCCTCGCCGGTAGATTTAGGCTTCCAGTTGATGGTCTTATTCAGTTCTACCATCCTGTCTTTCAGCGCTGTAGTCTTTATGAACCAGGCGTCCAGCGGATAATAGAGGATCGGCTTATCCGTTCTCCAGCAATGGGGGTAATTGTGTTCGTATTTTTCAATTTTAAAGGCCCGGTTCTCTTTTTTCAGCTTTACGCAGATATCTACGTTCACATCCACATAATTCGGGTCATCCTTATAATTTTTGACATAACGGTTGCTGAACTCTCCCAGTCCGTCTACAAATTTCCCCTGCTTGTCCACCATGACCAGGATGCCGAGATTGTATTTCTTTCCCACCTTATAGTCATCCGCACCAAAGGCCGGAGCAGTATGCACGATACCCGTACCGTCTTCCGTCGTAACAAAATCCCCCAGGATCACCCGGAAAGGGTCTCCCCCGGCTTTTTCGGGGCTATTCGCTTCATAAGGCAATAACTGTTCGTACCGACACTCTTCCAGTTGCTTGCCCTTAAAGGCTGCCAGGACCTTCCAGGGCAGGATCTTGTCTCCTTCCTTATATCCGCTGAAATCCCCGTTCTCTCCTTCCGGCTTGAAATATTTATTTAGCAGAGCCCTGGCCAGCACTACGTTAACAGGCAAATGAGTATAGGGATTGAAGGTCTTTACCAGCACATATTCAATTCCGGGACCAGCCGTTAGACCCAGGTTGGAAGGCAATGTCCAGGGAGTGGTCGTCCAGGCCATAAAGAAGACCTCTCCATCCGTCTTTTCTCCGGGCTGCCCATCTGACTGTCCTTTGGCGGCAGCCTCGAACAGAAATTCACTCCGTTCATTCCGGACGGCTTTGAACATGGCCACGGCGGAAGTATCCTTCACGTCTTTATAGGTGCCCGGCTGGTTGAGTTCATGAGAGCTCAGGCCGGTGCCGGCAGCGGGAGAATAAGGCTGAATGCTTACACTCTCATACAGGAGGCCTTTTTTGTATAACTCACTGAGTATCCACCAAAGCGATTCTATGTATTTATTCTCAAAAGTGATATAAGGGTCTTTAAGGTCCACCCAGTAACCCATTTTGAGGGTCAATTCATCCCATTTGTCCTTATACTTCAGGACTTCGCGGCGGCAGGTCTCGTTGTATTCTGCTACAGAGATCTTCTTACCGATATCTTCTTTGGTGATCCCCAGCATTTTTTCTACTCCCAGCTCTACAGGCAGTCCATGCGTATCCCAACCGCCCTTGCGTTTGACCTGGTAGCCTTTCATGGTCTTGTAGCGGCAAACCAGGTCCTTAAGGGTACGGCTGATCACATGATGAATACCCGGCAGCCCGTTTGCACTGGGGGGCCCTTCATAAAATACAAAAGGGGTCGCACCCTCTCTCAATTCCACACTCTTTTCAAAAGTCCGGCCTGCTTCCCATTTAGCCAGCACTTCCTGGCTGATGCCCGGCAGGTTCAATTGCTGATATTCTCTATATTTCCTGGACATATAATTAATAAGTTGTTATGTATTAAGGCTAAGTCAGGGTTCCGACCGGGAAAATCCTATAATCCGATACAGAAAAGGGCTGCAAAGTTAAGCAAAAAAACGGCACAGCCGTTTTGCGCGAAGCGCCATCATTAGACCCGAACACCCGGAAATTCATCTTCCGGGCGTTCGCTCTCTTAAAAGATGCTCTCTAAGATGCTCTCTTAAAAGTTGCTCTCTTAACAAAAAGATGCTCTCTTAACAAGCTAAGAGCCTAGTCAAATCATACACCTATACGTCTTAATTAACCCTCATGCGCCAATCCATGATCGTAGTTATCCACATTATTCAGCTTTGGCATAATTTGTGGATATTACCTTTTCAGAAAAAACGACAAAAAATAGGGTATAAACACCCTGAAGCTCATATAAATAAAGTAATTAAAATCCCTTAATGTATTGTAAACCAATATATTAATTGGACAACTCTTTCTACGGTTTAGGGTTTAGGGGTTAAAAAGGGGGGTATTCCTACTCCCCTTCCTTTTTATCTTACCCTCCGTTACTGCCTACCCATCTTACCTTATTCCGTGTTCACCTTATTCATTGAGATCCGTAACCTACCCGTTTTTAATCTCTGATATTACCTTTAGAAGAACCTGATCGACAAGCAACAGGCCCAAATTATCCCAATTCCTGAAATGACCAATCCAAGAGTTCAGTCTCCGGAAAAACTACCTTTTTACCCCGGATAGAAAAAAACCCTCCCGGCCTCAGCGTCGGGAGGGTTTTCTTATTTTTAGATGCTTCCGGCATCGTCAATAACCGGGCAAAGCGAAATGCTATCGGCAGGCAATATTTTATTTCTTCGTTCGTACCGTTTTATAGATCCTCACAGCGCTCATCAGCACGATCACAAACCCGAACAGTCCCGCCAACCCCCAGGCCCAGCTCATATTCTGCTTGACCACCACCAACATTACGATCGCTACCAGGAAAATAGTCGCCACCTCATTCCAGATACGCAGTTGCTGCGATGAATACCGGAACCTGCCTTTCATCTGCTGCCGGAAAATATGTTGCAGGGAAAAATGATACAGATACAGCCCCAGGACAAAGCAAAGCTTGATCCAGAGCCAGGTAGGCACAGACCCCATCAGGATCATCATCCAGGGACCAAAAATAAGGGTCAATATAGCCGAAGGCCAGGTAATCCCCAGCCAGAGACGCCGGATCATCGTCCGGAACTGTTGCTGGAGGATCGTCTTTTCCGGCTCCGGCTTTTGGTCCGCTTCTGCATTATAAATGAACAGGCGCACCATATAGAACAATCCGCTAAACCAGGTGACGATAAAGATAATGTGCAGGGCTTTGACGTAATTATACATAGTCTCAGGTTTGTATCATTTCCCTATCCCCTGCCCCTATCTCCTTCACCCATCCCGCCAGGGTTTCCACCCACAGCGGATCGGTATTCAAACAGGGGATCATCGTATACTCCTCTCCCCCGGCGTTCAGGAACGTTTCCTTTCCCCTTATATCAATCTCTTCCAGGGTTTCCAGGCAATCGCTTACAAAGGCAGGGCAAAGGATCAGTAATTTTTTAATCCCCTCTTTAGGCATTTCTTCCAGACGAACATCGGTGAAAGGCTCCAGCCAGCCCTTGCCAAGCCGCGACTGGAAAGAATTACTGTATTTGCCCGCCGGAATGTCCAGGAGGCGCACTATTTCACGGGTCGTGGTGCGACACTGGTGACGGTAACAACGGGCATGCGCCGGAGAAGCAGTCTCACAACAGCCGGCTGATTGCAGGCAATGAGCGCCTGTTGGATCCGTTTTCTTAATATGCCGGGCAGGCACGCCATGATAACTAAATAGAATATGATCGTATTGCTGTGAAAGATAGGGGCGTATCCCCTCACTCAGCGCCCTCAGATAATGGGGCTCGTTATAAAAAGGCCTGATAAAATTCAGGCGGAAAGAATATTTTTTCCGGCGGTGAACTTCTTTGGCATACTCCACCGCCGTCTCATAAGAGGCCATCGCATAATGCGGATACAGAGGCACCGCTATCACCTCTTCCAGGTCCGGCATTTTTCGCAACAGACGCTCATAAGCGGCTGACATCGACGGGTTGCCATATCGCATGGCAATCTCCACCGGTTCTTCTATCTCTTTCTGCAAAGCCTCCTGCAACTGCCGGGTCAGCACGATTAAAGGAGACCCTTCCTTTGTCCAGATGGTCTCGTACGCTTCCGCTGATTTAGCCGCACGAAAAGGGACGATCAGCCCCCCCACCAATATTTTACGGAAGAGATACGGGTAATCAATGACCCGGGCATCCATCAGGAATTCCATTAAATAATTACGTACATCCGGGACGGAGACGGAATCCGGTGATCCAAGGTTCATTAAAAGAATAGCTCTTTTGCCTGATGGTAGGTTCATAAGAATAATTTGCAAATGTAATCAGACTCCTCCCCTGAAAATGCAGGAAATTGTCACAATATTGCAACAAACGTGAAGTTGCCGAGATGCGCTTTTAGAAACCAGCGAAGCGATTTGACAGGCGATAACAACGGCGAAGCCCTCATGAACACCATTGAAAAGACAAATATGATTGTGAATAATTGATTTTCAAAGGAACCTGTCGAACTGCGTTTCACTGAGTCCATTGAAAAGACATTATGATTCGAAGTAATTTAGCGCTTACCCAATTGTATATACAACTACCTCATTTTTTAAACGGGGGCCACCCACCCAATTGCATATACAACTCAAAAAGACATATATACCCCCGGAGTGCCATCCCTCCATCTGAACTTCCCTCCTTTGTACCCTCCACCTGGTTATTTTGAGCCAAACATAGGCCCCGGTTTATCCGGACACTCGCCCGGTCTCCGCTCATAACCTTCGTCCGGGCTTCGTTCCTCGCTCATTCCAGACCTTCTGTCTGAACACTGTTCAGCCATCGGTCGATATCTTCGCTTTGCCCGATATCCTTCGCTTCGCTCGGTTAGGACAAACGCTTCCAGCGTCTATCGGCTGACAAATGACAGTCTAATGACAGAAAAATTCGTGTTATAGTAGCCGCTGCAAGTACTTTTGCGTTTATATTCCAACAAGCTGAATAATGATGGGTAATAAGACCGCTGACATTTCCGGATTTTTCGTCGCAGGGATCAATTATAAAAAAACAGATGCCGCTATCAGGGGTCAGTTTGCCGTCAGTAACGAGCAGTATGAAAAAATTCTCACGCTCGCTCCCTCTTATCACCTGAACGAATTATTCATTTTATCTACCTGTAACCGCACGGAGATCTACGGATTTGCCGAAAACGCTTCCCAACTGATCAACCTGTTGTGTACACAAACTACCGGCGCCCCCTCGACATTTACAGAACTTGCTTATATAAAGAATGGCCTGGACGCCATCGAACATCTTTTCCAGGTCGCAGCCGGTCTCGACTCCCAGATCCTTGGCGACTATGAGATCGTTGGCCAGATCAAACAAGCCGTACGGATTTCCCGTGAACGTAATTTTATCGGAGCGTTCTCCGAAAGACTGGTCAATTGCGTACTGCAATCCTCCAAATCCATCAAGAACCAGACGACCCTGAGCGGGGGCACCGTCTCTGTCTCTTTTGCCGCCATTCAATTCATAAAAGAAAATACCGGATCCGTCGCCGGCAAAAAGATCCTGCTGATCGGTGTCGGCAAGATCGGCCGCAATACCTGCCGGAACATGGTAGACTACCTGGACACCCGGGATATCACCCTGATCAACCGTACAGAAGAAAAAGCCGTCGGCCTGGCCGAAGAAATGGGCGTTCAATATGCAGCGCCGGAACACACCGATGCACATGTCGCATCCTCCGATATCATCATCGTTGCTACCAATGCCGAACAACCAGTCCTGCTGCGTTCTCATTTAGAAAATAAAGGGGACAAGCTCATCATCGACCTGTCCATTCCCTGTAATGTGGAAAAATCAGCCCGCGATCTGCCAGGCATCACCCTCGTAAACGTAGACGAACTATCAAGGCTGAAAGATGAGACCCTGCAGAAAAGGGAAGCAGAAGTACCTAAAGCCACAGCCATCCTGGGCGAACATATCGCTGAATTCCTGGAGTGGCAGGAAATGCGCAAACATGTCCCGGTATTGAGAGCGGTTAAAACAAAATTAAAAGAACTTCACACCTGCCCCATATTTAGCCGGCTCTCCGGTGAATCCTTTCCGTCCACCACCAACACGGATCAGCAAATCCAGCGCGTCATCAACGGAATGGCTACCAAAATGCGCCAGCATAACCAGGGCGGTTGCCACTATATAGAAGCGATCAACGAGTACATCGCCAGCCCGGCGGGTGCAAAGAACTAAAATTCCCATGCAACAAATGATCCGGATAGGCACAAGAGAAAGTCAGCTGGCTGTCTGGCAAGCCAACCAGGTAAAAGAATTATTGGCAGAACAAGGAGTAACCTCCGAACTGGTCTACATCAAAAGTGAAGGCGATATCGACCTGAAGACCCCTCTTTATGAAATGGGCGTTCAGGGAATTTTTACCCGCAGCCTCGATAGCGCCCTGCTGAACCAAAAGATCGACATCGCTGTTCATTCCATGAAAGATGTACCCACGCAGTTGCCGCAAGGTATACAAGAGGCAGCCGTACTAAAAAGAGGCGCCGTACATGATCTGCTCGTTTACAAAAAAGACACGGACTTCCTGAATCAGAAAGGATATATAGCACAGATCGCAACCAGCAGCATCCGGCGCAGGGCCCAATGGTTGCATAAATATCCCTCCCACCAGTTGCACAATCTTCGCGGAAATGTGAATACCCGTTTGAAGAAACTGGCAACAGAGGACTGGGATGCCGCCATATTCGCGCAAGCCGGGTTGGAACGGATCCACCTTCGCCCTGAAAACAGCATGGTCCTGAACTGGATGTTACCTGCTCCCGCCCAGGGCGCCATCCTGATCGTCTGCAGGGAAGAAGACGAGGCTGTCGTCAAAGCCTGCCAGCCTCTCAACCACCCCGATACAGCCCTCTGCACCCACATAGAAAGGGAATTTTTAAGGACCCTCCTGGGCGGTTGCTCCACTCCGATCAGCGCCCTGGCAGAGGTGGAAGACGGAGAAGTCTATTTCAGCGGGCAGTTGCTATCCCCCGATGGCTCTCAAAAAGTAGAGATAGAAAAGATCCTTCCCCTGGAAATGGTCAATGGATTAGGGAGGGCGGCCGCAGAAGAGCTCCTGGAAAAAGGAGGAAAAGAAATAGCAGACAACATACGCAAATCAGCAAACGATCCCGCCGCGAAATAAGCAGGCGGGAAAGGTACCGATCAGGCATGACCGAATATAAAACACGCATATTATCTACCAGACCCCTGGAGACCGCCCTCCTGGAACAGGCGGCCGGCAGTAACATTCTCATAGATACGCTCCCTTTCATCGCGACGGAGCCGCTTATGGAGGAGACATTGCACCGTCGGCTCCGGGATCTTTCCCGGCAACCCCTGGTCGCTGTCTTCACCAGTATGAATGCCGTAGAAGCAGTAGCACGGCACCTGGAAGCCGTCGGCCCTCATGACGTAGTTGCCGGATCACCCGGTACGCTACCCTGGCGAATCTTCTGTATCGGATCGGCCACACAGCAGTTAGTCCGCAAAAATTTCGGCGGCGACCATCACATAGCCGGCACCGCTGCCTCCGCCGCAGCCCTCGCAGGTACGATCATTGGTTGGAAGGCATCGGAGACCGAACAGCATGCCGACACGAAGGATGCCCCCGTGCGGGAAGTCTTCTTTTTTTGTGGCGACCAGCGGAGGGATGAATTACCGGAAAAGCTGCAGCAACAGGGCATCCGGGTAAATGAGGTGGTCGTGTACAAAACGACACGAACTCCCCATAAAGTGGAACAGGCTTATGATGGGATTGTTTTTTTCAGTCCCAGCGCCGTACACAGTTTCTTCCAGGTCAACACGATTCCGGCTGGCACCCGTTTATTCGCTATCGGACAGACCACAGCAGATACCATCCGGACTTACAGTCCCAATCAAACGATCCTCAGCGGGTCCCCGGAAAAAGAAGCGCTGATCCGGCAGGTCATCGACTATTTTCAAAATCATCAAACCATCGTCAGCCATAACAAACCATAAATTCCGGCGCCAGGAACCGGCACATTATTATGAACATACTCAAGAACGACCTGTTATTAAGAACTTTAAGAGGAGAACCGACAGAACGTACTCCAGTCTGGATGATGCGCCAGGCCGGCCGTTACCTGCCCGACTATATGAAGCTGAAGGAAAAGTATTCTTTTTTCGAACGCTGCCAGACCCCCGAACTGGCCACAGCTATCACCATCCAGCCGGTAGAACAGGTAGGAGTAGACGCAGCCATCATCTTCTCGGATATTCTCGTGGTACCGCAGGCCATGGGCATGGAAGTTCAAATGATAGAAGGAAAGGGACCTTTTTTACCCGATCCGGTGAGACGGATAGAAGACCTGGATAAACTTCATTTGCCGGATGTGGAAGAGAAATTAGGCTACGTATTCGATGCGCTGAGGCTGACTAAAAAGACCCTTGACGGCCGGGTGCCGCTGATCGGATTTGCCGGAGCGCCCTGGACCCTGCTTTGCTACATGGTGCAAGGCAAAGGTTCTAAAACATTTGACGAAGCCAAAGCTTTCTGCTATACACAGCCGGAGACAGCTCACCGGCTCTTGCAAATGATCACGGACACTACCATCGCTTATCTGAAAGGACAGGCGAAGGCCGGAGCAGATGTGGTGCAGATCTTTGATTCCTGGGGCGGCCTGCTGGGCCCGGAAGATTTCGAAAACATTTCTTTACGCTATATCCGCCAGATCGTAGCAGCTCTGAAGGAAGAAGTGCTTACGATCGTTTTTGCCAAAGGCGCCTGGCATAGCCTGGATAGCATGGCGGCTACGGGCGCACACGGTCTTGGCATCGACTGGTGTATCCGTGCCCCAATGGCAAGACAACTGGCCGGACCGAAAGTGGCCTTGCAAGGGAACTTTGACCCTGCTAAGTTATTGTCCCCCATACCCGTGATCCAAAAGGAAGTGACAGCCATGCTGGATGCTTTTAAAGGCCATCCGCATATCGCCAATTTAGGACACGGTATTTTACCTGATATCCCGGTGGATCACGCAAGGGCATTCGTGGACACCGTGAAAAATTATCGCCCGTAAGCCGAACAAATTATCATGAATCAGCCCGCATCAAATCTTACGAACAAGACCAGCACCCAATCCTTCCGGGATAAATGGATCCATTTCATCCATTCCTTACAGGATCAGATCTGTAAGACACTGGAAACAGTAGATGGCAAGGCCGTTTTCGCAACAGACGAATGGAAAAGGGAGGGCGGCGGTGGCGGCCTGACAAAAGTAATAGCAGGCGGGAACGTGATCGAAAAAGGAGGAGTCAACACTTCCGTCGTATGGGGAGATGTCACCGACCCTATGCGTTCACAATTAAAAATTGACGGGAGTAAGTGGTTTGCTTGCGGCCTCTCCCTGGTAATCCATCCGCTCAATCCCTATGTTCCCACTACCCATGCCAACTGGCGCTATTTTGAAGTCTATGGCGAAGATGGGGCACTGATCGACCGGTGGTTTGGAGGAGGCTCCGACCTCACTCCCTATTATCTTTTTGAGGAAGATGCCCGTCATTTTCACCAGACCTTCCGAAATGCCATGGACCCATTCGGAAAGGAAAAATATCCCCGGTACAAGCAATGGTGCGATGAATATTTCGTCAACAGGCATCGGGATAATGAGATGCGGGGCATCGGTGGTGTTTTTTATGATCATCTTCGCCCGGCAGATGCTACGGAGGCCGATCAGTTGTTTGCCTTCCAGGAGGCGAATGGGAATGCCTTTCTATCCGCTTATGTCCCCATCGTGGAGAAAAGAAAGGATACACCCTACGGTGAACGGGAAAAGGAATGGCAGGAGATCAGAAGGGGGCGTTATGTGGAATTCAACCTGATCCACGACCGCGGCACCCTGTTCGGACTAAAGACACAGGGCCGTACGGAAAGCATATTGATGAGCTTGCCGCCACGGGCCCGCTGGGGTTATAACTATCAGCCAGCCCCCGGAACACCCGAGGCCACGCTGTTGGATGCCTGCCTGCATCCGAAGGAATGGGTTCTTCCGGCCAAATCGAATTAAATACTTATAAAACTTTGAATATGTACCTGCAACGACGCAACCGTATTTTACGCCAATCTCCCGCCATCCGCTCGATGGTGGCAGAGACGGTACTAAGCCCCAACGATTTCATCGTCCCCCTTTTTATTGACGAAGGAAAGGGCCAGGAGCATGAGATCCCTTCCATGCCCGGCTATTTCCGCAGAAGCATCGACGGTACGGTAAAGGAAGTGAAAGAATTATGGGGCCTGGGTATTAAAAGCGTTCTGCTCTTCATCAAGTGCAGCGATGACTTCAAAGACAATACAGGAAAGGAAGCCTGGAATCCCGATGGACTGATGCAAAGAAGCATTAAAGCCATCAAGGCAGCCGTTCCTGAGATCGTAGTCATGACCGACGTGGCCCTGGACCCCTACTCTTCGTATGGGCATGATGGTATCGTAGAGAACGGGGAGATCGTGAACGACCCCACGGTCGAGGCCCTGGTAAAAATGAGCCTGAGCCATGCACGGGCCGGGGCTGACTGGGTGGCCCCCAGCGATATGATGGACGGCCGCATCGGCGCCATCCGCAAAGGGCTGGAAGAAAATGATTTCACGAAGACCGGCATCATGGCTTATAGCGCCAAATATGCTTCCTGCTTCTACGGGCCTTTCCGCGACGCCCTGGATTCGGCGCCAGGGTTCGGGGATAAGAAAACCTACCAGATGGACTATGCCAATCGCCGGGAAGCGATCAAAGAAGCCCTGATGGACGTGGAGGAAGGGGCCGACATCGTAATGGTCAAGCCGGCCCTGCCTTATCTCGATATCATCCGCGAAGTAAAGAATGCCGTAGATGTGCCGGTAAGCGCTTATAATATCAGCGGCGAGTATGCGATGATCAAAGCCGCCGCCAAAATGGGATGGATCGATGAAGAACGGGCTATCCTCGAAACCCTCACCTCTATCAAAAGAGCCGGCGCCGACCTGATCGCCACGTATTTTGCAAAGGATGCCGCAAAACTGTTAAATAAATAGCCTCTATTCAACATCTATTTCAATCATAGCCTATGTTCATCATTGAATTGACATATAGAGCGCCGAACGAACAAATGGACCAGCACCTCTCCGCACACAGGGTCTTCCTGGATCAGTATTACGCAGCAGGCAAATTCATCGCTTCGGGAGCCAAAGTTCCCCGGGAAGGCGGGATCATCCTGGCCCAGGCTTCTTCTAAGGAAGAAATAGCCGACATCATAACGGAAGATCCTTTTCATCAACACGGACTGGCCGATTATCGGATCATTGAATTTATAGCCAGCAAAAAAGCAAACAATATTCAGGATCTTATCGCCTGAAATGAACATCAGGCGAAGACCTTAGACTAACAACGGACCTCTTAAAATCATTCGCATGTACGAAAAAAGCCAGCAACTTTTCGAAAGAGCCCAGCAAAGCATTCCCGGCGGGGTCAACTCTCCTGTCCGTGCTTTCAAAAGCGTAGGCGGCACCCCCGTTTTTATGCAGAAAGCCAAAGGAGCTTATCTCTATGATGTGGATGGAAATCGTTATATTGATTATATCGCTTCCTGGGGACCGATGATACTGGGACATGCCTGGGAACCGGTGGTGACAGCGATACAGGAATATGCAGCATACTCTACCTCTTACGGCGCCCCCACCTTACTGGAGGTGGAAATGGCCGAGCTAATTTGCAGCATGACGCCCAATGTAGACCTGATAAGAATGGTCAGCAGCGGCACCGAAGCCTGCATGAGCGCTATCCGGTTGGCCCGGGGATACACCGGCCGCAATAAGATCATCAAGTTCGAAGGTCATTATCACGGCCATGCTGATCCTTTCCTCGTAAAGGCAGGCAGCGGAGTGGCTACTTTCAATATTCAGACGGTACCCGGTGTGACGCCAGGGGTCGCTCAGGACACGCTAACCGCCTCGTATAATGACCTGGATGCTGTAAAAAAACTGGCGGCTGCCCATCAGGGAGAGATAGCAGCCATCATCGTGGAGCCTGTTGCCGGCAATATGGGCTGCATTCTGCCCCAGCCCGGCTTCCTGGAAGGACTCAGGGCGCTGTGTGATAAGGAAGGCATTGTCCTTGTCCTGGATGAAGTGATGACGGGATTCCGCCTGGCGCCCGGTGGCGCCCAGGAGAGACTGGGCATCCGCGCCGACCTGCTCACGTATGGTAAGGTGATCGGGGGCGGCATGCCTGTCGGGGCCTTTGGCGGCAGAAAAGAGATCATGCAGCATATCGCCCCCCTGGGAAATGTCTACCAGGCGGGTACGCTCAGCGGTAACCCCATCGCCATGATCGCCGGCTATACATTGTTAAAAGAGTTGAAGAATAATCCCACAATCTACCGGGAGTTGGAAGAAAAGACCCTTTACCTGCGGGATGGGTTGGATAAAGTACTGAGGGCCTGGGGACAACCTTACCAGATCAATCAACTGGGCTCCATGATCAGCGTACATTTCAGCGAGTATCCTGTCACTGATTTCGCTTCGGCCTCTGCCGCGAATAATGCCCGGTTCCCTGCCTTCTTTCACGCCATGCTGAAAAGGGGTGTCTACCTGCCACCGTCGGCTTTTGAAAGCTGGTTCCTGAATAATGCGCTGACCTACAAGGATCTCGATGCAACAATTGTAGCAGTGGAAGAAAGCCTGAAAGACCTTAATTAAACTTTATCGTTTAAATTTTAGAAATATTTTTTTAAATAACAACTTTTCAGTTATTTTTGCTAAAAATATTGGCTATATGGAACGGCAGGCAGAGGTGGAGCAATTTCTGAAAGGCTTTATTTTTAAATTGGATTTTTGGGGGGTATTGATCAGGACTGACCGGACAAATCCCAAAAATGTGAACACTTTATTAGCCCTTGAATTAAAGCATGCACATATAAAAGAGGTCCTGAAAGCATTAAAGCCAGAAGATTATTCGCAAGGGCCCCTTCCTGATAAGCTATATCATAATTCTGATATGTGGGTGTTCGGAAAAATTGTAAAGAAAAGAGAAGTATATATAAAAATTCAATTGGGACCACCGGATTCACAAGTCATATGCATCTCCTTTCATTTTCCTGAGCACATAATGAATTATCCCTTTAAAAAAGTAATTGTATGAAAAGTCCCGTCACAGGAAATCCGATGGAGTTAGTAAGAGAAAAAAAAGTGTTGGAATTCCGAAAGGAGTCGTTTGAAATCATTTACCATTATTACAAGTGTAAGGACACCGGGGAAGAATTTGAAGATGAACACCTTGGCGATCTGAACCTGGATCAGGTATATAACGCATACCGTGTAAGGCATAATCTGCCGTTTATTGAAGAGATCAAAAATATTCGCAGCCAGTATGACCTGCCGGCAACGGTTATGTCCGAAATTTTGGGGTTCGGGGTAAATCAGTACCGTTTATACGAGACAGAAGATATCCCCAGTGAGACCAATGCGAGGTTGATTCAAATGGCAGCCAATCCGGATGAATTTTTGCGACTGGTAGCATTAAGTGATGCCGTACATGGCAGGCAAAAGGAAAAATTGCTCAAAAGAATTGCCGAATTAAAAGAAAGCCAGACGGCATGGGGTCCGATTACGGAAAAGATGCTGGGAGGAAATATGCCTTCTGCATATAATGGTTATAGAAGGATCAATCCTGAAAGGGCCTATCATATGGTGCGATTTTTTGCAGATCATATAAGTCCCCTGAAAACAGCCCTGAACAAGCTCTTATTCTACGCAGATTTTTATCATTTTAAGCAGTTCGGGACCGGAATCAGCGGGCTATCTTACCGGGCTATACAATGGGGGCCTGTCCCAAGCCAGTTTGATTACTTATTCAAAATGGCGGAAGAAAGCGATATCATCAATTTGAAATATGAAATATGGGACGGAGACAAAGAAATGGTGATCATTGATCCTTCGGCAAATCAGGCATTTAGGAATGAGTTATTCACCCCGGAGGAAATAACCAGCATGCAAACTGTCTTAGAAAAATTAAAACCCATAAAAACCAGACAACTCGTGGATATAAGTCATAAAGAACCCGCCTGGAAAGAGAATATCGAAGGCAAAAAACTGATCAACTACCAATATGCATTTGAACTCTTAGCCTTATAGGATTCGTAGGAGCGCAGGCAGGCAACAACTGGCGACAGCCCCCGCCGCAGTCTGCACAGTCAACATCAATGCAATAGCAGCTCACAGGGTTTCAATCCCGTATGCTTCTTAAAAGCCGTAGAAAAATGTGAAATGGAAGAATACCCCAGCATGACAGAGACCTCCGTCACGCTCAATCCCTTTTCATAGAGCAGGTAACGGGCATGCTCCATACGCTGACTTTGGTAGAAATCAAAAATAGTAGTCCCGAACATTTCCTTAAAACCCTTTTTCAGATAACACTCGTTAATAGCTACTTTCCGGCTCAGCTCCTTGATGGTAAGCGGTTCGCCAATATGCTGCAACAGCACCTCCCTGGCTTTGATGATCTTTTCCCGGTCGGACTCATTGGCCAGGAATTTACACTGGAAGCCTTCCACCTCTTTTTCCCCCAGCATACATTCGAGACTATAGAGCAAGAGCATCTGGCTCTGCGCATTGATAAAAATATTCTCCAGGCTGCCCGTATAGGGGTGGTTGAGCAAAGCTTCCAATACCATCCGGGTCCTCCCGCAAAGAGATAATACCTTGGAAAAAGAAGAAACATGCGTGAAGTTCAAAATATCGTCACTGAGCGTGTTATCCAGCTTACGGGGCTTGGCGAATTGCGACAGATGCACGGAGAGAAACCGGAAACTAAGGACATCCACCGTATCGATCCTTTCAGAACAGGAAGGAGATGCATTCAGTTTGCAGGAATTGCATTCAATCTCCTTTTTCCGGCAGTATACATTCCCCGCAATACAAAACCGCAGCTCCAGATAGTTTTGCCCCGGATCCTCCTTTTTGTAATGATATACCATCATCCCCATGTCATCCAGGTTCCACTGGGGGTGTTTATTATACCTTTTGATCGCATATTGCACCGAACCGGGTATATGCCGTTCCTTTTCATCCAATAACACCAATTCATCCTGCATTACAGGTTGCTTATACGCCATCATCAATATATCCGGGGCCTGGTACATAATCCGGCAAATTTAAGTGAGAAACGCGAATTATTGCCAATAATGGAGGTTCGGCCTCCTGCAAAGACCAAATAAGGGGAATTTTGACAAAACAATGACGCAGCCACCCCTGGAATCACCCCCAAAATCGCCTGACCCGAGCGGACGAAATACCCCTCAAAATAACAAAATTGATAATCCCCAAATTTCTCACAATCAACCCTTAAAATGGGGATATTAAAACCGGTGGAACCCCTTATTTTTCGTACATTTGCCCACCTTATTAATTTATTGTTAACTAGAAGATTCCCATATAAAAATGAGTGAAACAACACCCGAAATTCTGACCCCTGCCAGCAACGGATATGGCGCTGATAGTATCCAGGTACTGGAAGGTCTGGAAGCCGTGCGCAAACGTCCTGCGATGTATATCGGGGACATCGGCGTAAAAGGCCTCCATCACCTTGTATATGAAGTAGTGGATAACTCTATCGATGAAGCCCTTGCCGGCTATTGCAAGAACATTAACGTCACCATTTATGAAGACAATTCCGTCAGTGTGGAAGACGATGGCCGCGGGATCCCAACCGGGATGATGACCAAAGAAAAAAAGAGCGCCCTGGAAGTGGTCATGACCGTACTCCACGCCGGTGGCAAATTTGATAAAAACACGTACAAAGTCTCCGGCGGCCTTCATGGCGTGGGCGTGAGCTGTGTGAATGCCCTGAGCAGCGACCTGAAAGTAACCGTTCAGCGGGATGGAAAAATATTTGAGCAGGAATACAAGATCGGTATCCCCCAATACCAGGTGCGGGAAATAGGCGCCAGCGATAAAACAGGCACCAGCATTCGGTTCTGGCCCGATAACAGCATATTTATCACCACAGAATACAATAAGGATATCCTGGAGGGCCGTCTGCGGGAACTGTCCTTCCTCAACCGGGGAATCCGTATCGTCCTGAATGACCTGCGGGAAAAGGAAGAAGACGGAAGTACCTATTCCAAAACATTCTTCAGCGAAGGCGGTATCGTAGAATTCGTGGAAATGCTGGACAAGAACGCCGGCCGCACCCCACTGATCCCCACGGTCATTTTTGTGGAAGGCCGGGATGAGACTACAAATGTAGCCGTCGAAGTAGCCCTGACCTATAATGACAGCTACAGCGAGCATATTTATTCCTACGTCAACAATATCAATACGATCGAAGGAGGCACCCACGTGGCAGGATTCCGCCGGGCCCTTACCCGCGTATTCAAATCCTACGGGGACAAACAGGGCCTCTTCGAAAAAGCCAAAGTGGAGATCGAAGGAGATGACTTCCGGGAAGGCCTGAGCACTATCATTTCCGTAAAAGTTCCTGAACCTCAGTTCGAAGGACAGACCAAGACCAAACTGGGAAACAATGAAGTGAGCGGCGTGGTGGACTCCACCGTTTCAAAAGCCCTGAATGACTTCCTGGAAGAAAATCCCCGGGAAGCCAAGAATATCATCCAGAAAGTGATCCTGGCTGCTCAGGCAAGGGCGGCCGCCAAAAAAGCCAGGGAACTGGTACAACGAAAAAGCGTGCTCAGCGGAGGCGGATTGCCCGGTAAACTCGCCGACTGCTCAGAACGTGACCCGGAACGCTGTGAATTGTACCTGGTCGAAGGAGATTCGGCAGGCGGTACGGCCAAACAAGGCCGCGACCGCAGTTTCCAGGCTATCCTGCCCTTAAGGGGTAAGATCCTCAACGTGGAAAAAGCCATGGAACACAAAATCTACGAGAACGAGGAAATCCGCAATATGTACACCGCCCTGGGCGTAACAGTAGGAACACCCGATGATCCCAAGGCATTGAACATTACCAAAGTACGCTATCACAAGCTGATTATCATGACCGATGCCGATGTGGACGGCAGCCATATCGCGACCCTGATCCTCACCTTTATCTATCGCTACATGAAAGAACTGGTAGAACAGGGTTATATCTACATTGCCCAGCCCCCCCTGTACCTTGTCAAGAAAGGAAAGGAACAATCCTATGCCTGGAACGAAGACCAGCGAAAAGCCTGGATAGAAAAGCTGGGAGGAGGAAAAGAAGACAGTGTCACCGTACAGCGATATAAAGGACTGGGAGAAATGAACTCCGATCAGTTATGGGATACCACCATGAACCCCGCTACCCGTACTTTAAAACAAGTGACGATCGAGAGCGCCGCAGAAGCTGACCGGATCTTCAGCATGCTGATGGGCGATGAAGTGGCGCCAAGACGTGATTTCATTGAATCTCATGCCAAATACGCACGATTGGACGTATAAGTAGTGTGGCGGACCTCCGGCGTCTTACGCCTGAGATGCGCTTTTGACCCAAAAAACTTTTTCCGGCCAAATCAGGCAAAATCAGTAATATTACAATATTTTGTGCTAACAGGATCTGTAATTAACAAGCATTAAATCAATTAATTATGTCAGAGGTAACACTTACGGCCTACAATGTAAAGACGAAAGAAAAAAACGTACCCATAAAGGATGCGGTCATCACAAAAACTGCTAAAGGTGCTTATATGGCACAGGGAAATGATGGTAAAGGTAACAAACTGACTACCCTGCTGGGAGAAGAAAAAGCATTGGCAGCCATCAAGGCCGGCATAGCTAAACAAGGCTGGTAAGGCACCAGGCGGCCATTGTACCCGTTCCCGGGTACAAAGGCCGCGAAAACCTGCCAACGGATCAGATAAAGTCCAGGTAAGCAGATTGCCTGCCTAAAATACTTTTATCGTCAGCCCCAAGCCATTTATTCAGGATAGTGGCATAGACGTCTTTAAAGTCGACCTGATATTTCAAATCCCCCTCTACCAGGTTCTCCAGGTCCGGAAGGTTATTGACCAGACCTTTCCGCTGTAATCCCCCACCGATTAGAAACATCGTATTGGCTGTACCGTGGTCGGTACCGCCACTGGCATTTTGCGTCACTCTCCGTCCAAATTCGGAAAAAGTCACCAGCAAACTGTCCTCAAACCGGTGATTGGCCTTCAGATCGGCCACAAAAGCCCCTACCGCATCATTCAACTCCGTAAAAAGGCGTTGCTGCTGCGCTGCCTGGTTTACATGCGTATCAAAGCTCCCCAGGGAAAGATAATACACCCTGGTATTGATATCGGACAGGATCAGGGACGCAATAGTGTGCAGATTCTTTCCCAATTCCGTATTCGGATAGGACGCCGAAGAAGGACGCAATTTACTTTGCTCAAAAATATAATCGGCTCCGGACAAAGTTGTCGCCATCGTTTTATACAGGTAATCCACCGGCCGCTCTGCCTCATGTGCAGCCGTCGCCACAGGCAGGGCTGCCCCCGGGTCACCCTGATGAGCAGCCATAATCTCCCTGAAATAATCTTCATGGCTGGCCGTATACAGGCGGCGGGGATCCTTGAGAGCCATACCCTTGAACTGCTCTCCCTTTAAAGCCAGGCTCACCACATCGTCGATCTCCAGGACCTGGGTAGGCCGCCCGCAGCCACTACACTGAGCATCCAGGTAGCGGCCCAACCAGCCCGTTGACAGGTATTGCCGGCTATCGCTGGCCGTCTGCCAGATATCCATGCTGCGAAAATGCGAACGGTCAGGATTAGGGTAGCCCACACTGCTGAGAATCCCCAGGCTGCCGTCATCATACAATCCCTTCAGACCCGTGAGAGCCGGATGCAACCCCACTTCATCCGTGATCAGCGCGGCCCGGTCCTTCTCAATACCCAGATGGGGACGTGACCGGTAATAAATATCGTTCCGCACAGGGATCACCGTATTCAGCCCGTCATTGCCCCCGCTTAACTGCAGCACGACCAGGACCTTATTCCCCGGCGGCACCATCACCGGCCGCTCAACAGCCTTTAAAAACCTCGGCAACAGCAAAGAAGCCGTAGCCAATGATCCTGCCTGGAGAAATCTCTTTCGGTTCATCGTTTGATTTGTTATAGTCAACACAATTGATATTCCGGCGTACTCATCAACCGGATCGTCGCGGCCTTGATAAATTCCTCGCGATTATCCCCGGTTACATATTTTTTAACGAGGCTCTCACCCGGCCCGGAAGGAGTTTGCAGCACAATACCACTGATCGCCGCAAAAAGCTGCTCATCAGGCACCTGCTCAAATCGCTTAAGATAAGGCACCCAGTCAATCTCCGCCCGGATCATCTGGCCGCCTCCACCACCCATTCTCCCCTTTTTTCCTCCGGCCATTGCCGGAACTCCGGCAACCTCTCCCCCCTCCCGCATTCCCATCATCTGGTCATCATCGTCCTTCGGCCTCAAATGAAATTCACCGGATGCATAGATCAATTCCGGTATCCGCAGGCGGAACATCAGTGTGGAACTGTCGATCCAATTAGCACCACCTGGCCAGCCCGCCACATTCGGAGGATAGAACAGCAACTGCCCTAACAAACGCTGTAGCGCCAACTGCACCTCTTCATTGGCGATCTTCATGGGTAGCAGCCGTCGGATACCCGCCAGCAAATCCACCGGCGATTTGATCCGGCTCCCGATATTGCGGGGATCATACCACCAGTCACTGTGAAAAATATCCTTTAGTAAGGAGGATATATCGTAATTACTTTGATACCACCTGTCAGCGAGTCCCTGCACCCTGGCTTCATCTACCTGTTCGTTCACCAGGTAGCGATACAGTTTTCGGGTAATATAAAGGGAGGTCTGCTTCTGCTCCAGCAATAGATTCAACACATCATCACCGTCAAAACGGCCCGTCTTGCCCAAAAAAGTCTTTTGCCCTTCGTCATGCTGTCCCTTCCGGAAAATGAATTCCCCATTCAGGCTGGCGCCCCAGCCAGTAAAGGCCCGGGCCCCTTCCCGGACATCCTCTTCCGTATAATGACCCCGCCCCATCGTGAACAGTTCCATCACCTCCCGGGCAAAATTTTCGTTCGGATGATCTTTTTTATTCTGGTTGTTGTTGAGGAAATTCAGCATGGCAGCACTCTTGGACACTTCCTTTAAAAGGTCCCCGAAATTTCCCAGGGCGCCTTTTCGGATCGTATCCAGCAGGAGCTGCTGGTAAAAAATATTCACATTGCGGGAGGCAAAATGCCCATGCCAGAATAAAGCCATCTTCTCCCGCATTTGAGCATCACTGTTCACCATTTCAGCGAGCCATGCCAGGTTCAGGCTTTTGATATCCTGCCGGGATTGCACGCGGATCTGCTTCTTCTCATCCGCCGATAATTCTTTGCGCTGCAGGACGGCGACATCACCTGCCCCCATGACCAGGCCTTTCAGGGCATTATCCACCACGTCCAGGTAAGCAACAGGCCGGTCAGACGCCTTCCACAATGCCTCTGTAAAAGATTTTTGCGTATGGGTAGCCAGTGCATTCAGATCTTCCGCCATAGGCCCGAATCCTGCCCGCCAGAATAAATGCTGGTTCCTTCGTTGATTGGTAAGGTCCATACGCACATTTTGCCGGTTGGACCCTCATTACAAGGCAAAGTTTAAAAGATATACCGCAAATCGCCGGATCAAATCAAAGATTTGATCCGGCAACTGCTCTAAGAACCCAGCAATACCTTGATGCCGACGGCAAAACCAAAGTTATTGCTAAGGCTGGTCGATACGTTAAAGCTATTCAATTTGTCTGTCGAAGTCACGGTATTATTGACACCTGTGGTATATGCAATCTTTGAATGAGAATAATTGACGTCCACAAGATTGGCGAAACCTGTTTCCAATTGCACCCGCTTGGTGATGGCATAGGCTATACCAGGATAGAAGCTCAGGTCGAACGAATAGCCACTAACCTTACTATATGGATAAGACGT